>Ga0136558_1000037_pt1 | contig 78860 bp, 79 predicted proteins | sample AntRauTorckE6833_FD_101391 | JGI IMG/M metagenome (GOLD analysis project Ga0136558, IMG submission 101391) | Saline lake microbial communities from Rauer Islands, Antarctica - Metagenome Torckler E6 #833 | ecosystem: Environmental > Aquatic > Non-marine Saline and Alkaline > Saline | place...
CTTGGCCCATATACGGTCAAAGGCGGATTTTTCCTTGGTTATATCGATAATCATTTCGTTATATACCTCTACCATGGCTTCGATTTGATGCACAAACTCATGACTGGTTACGAAACTATACAGTGCATCCGCGCTGGTGTCTCGGTGTTTGGCAATGGCTTTTTCGCGCCCCACATCAAGTAAACTTTTACGAAGGAGGCTTGCCAGAATTAGCGCCGACCCCGGCTTTGCGACGTAAATACCGTTGTGGAAGAGTATCTCGGCGTGCGTGTTTTTTGGCATTGCCTCGGTAATGATGACGGGGATGTTAGCTTTTGTAGCCCGCAGGTCATCCTTTAGTTTCGCAACCCAACCCTCAGTCCAATTCTTCGTGCGTTTAATCTCCCACAATATGACACCGCACTCGGTACCACGCGGGCTTTTAACGACGTGCTTCACATCAGCACCCTTTACTCCCTTGTCTACCGGCTGTACATCGTCATCTGCGAACTCTTTTTGGAGCGCTTCCTCTAAGTCAAGTTCTAGAATTTCTCCCTGCATCTGCTGAGAACCCTGATGCAACTTGCGCTGCATTTCTTCGACCTGCCGTTTTGCTGCGTCGAGCTGTTTATCTTTTTCAAGAATCCTGAGACGCTGTTTTTCGTCTGACTCACGTTGAACGGATTCGCGTATTTTGTCTTCACTCTTGGCCAGTCTTCTCTCTGCCTCTAACTCAGCATTAGCACGGGCGTTTTTTTCCTCGCGCAGTAGCTTCATCATGCCCGATAGTTCATCCCGCAATTTTTTACTGTCCTGCTTGGCACTGTCAGCGTCATCCTTTAACGACGCGATAAGTGACTCTTGTTCGGCCTGTGCTTTTTTCTGAGCGCTGGTTGCCTGAAGTTCCAGTTTCTTCTTCGTAAGCTCGAGGTCCGCCTCGACTTGTTGTTTGTGCAGGGCAATCTCACCCTCCAGCTTTTTTTCGGCTTGCTGTGACGCAGTCTCACGCTCTTGTTTTACAATAGCTTCCTGCTCTAAGCGGACTTTTGCCAGTTCTTCTTTGTGCTTATGACGCTCGGCACTCAGAACACGTTCTTCTATCTGGCCTTCAAGCGCCTTATCTACTTCAATCTTTTCACCACAGCTCTTGCACGTAATTATATCCATGGACTCCTATTATACGGCACGCCGTCCGACGGTGTTTTGTAGAGCGCGCAAACCGGAGTTAACCAGGTAGTTAAATATCTATCTTTTTTACATACAGCAAATGAGCAACAGCCGAATACTACTATTGTCACATAGAACCCATCGCATATCTCTCTTCGGGTGTGAAAAGAGATATGCGATGGGTTCTTAGCGTACGCTGCCTTTGCGAAGTACGGTCGCTTATGGTTAAATTGAGGAACCCCGAGCAGATAACCGTAAAGAGGTCGCTCAGCCATGGATCCCAAACAAGAAAATACGCCTCCAACCACAGACGAGGTGCAGCCAAGCAGCCCAGCAGTAACGCCCGGGGTACAGGCCACCCCTGCAACAGAGCCAACTACGGACGCTGAAGCACAACCTCCCCAAGAAAAAACTTCTAACAGCGGGCAAAGTGGTGCTATCTTTACAGAAGCAACCCCGCCTTCTGCTGAAATACCGCCAGTGTCGCCAACAGCTCCAGCCAACCCGATCAAGATGTCTGAACGTGAAATCCAAGAAGCCCTAGCAGAAAGTGGTCCGACGCAACCTCGCCAGACAATGATACTCGGGCTAAACGACGAAAAAACAGACGAGGAAGAAAAAGAACAAACTCTCGTGACAGGCTCTCAGTATACCGAGGATACATCCACGCCAAACCCCACCTACACACCAGAATCACAAAAGAGTCTCAAGGGCGGGCAACAGAGTATTCTAAAAATAGTTATTCCTGTAGCGCTAGCTGTGTGCATCGGTGTTGGCGCACTTGCGTATTACCTACTCATAGGCTAGCGCATAAACTAAATTACTACCGATCCGACCATTGATCAGGGCGCAACCAACTTTCTTCTATACAACTACGAAAATTCCAGCCACCACTGTCTTCAGTTTTGTATGTCCAAAAAAACCAGCCCGTCGCTTGCCGAAAAACATGCAGTTGCATCGCTCCGTAGGCCTTCAATCCAAGACTTACCTGAGTGTCGTCAAGTTCATGAAGCGATTGCGCATCTAGAGCTAGACTCCATTCACCGATAACCAAGTTGTGATGTTTTTGCGTATTGTTGACATAGCGATCCCACTGATTTTGTGTTTTCTCAATATGTCCGCGCATATCGAGTTGCTTGTCTTCCTCTGCAAAACACTGATACAGGTGGCCGTCTAAGGCGACATTGGAAAAACTATGTGCCGACATAAACTCCTGCAGCTCTTCAGGGCGAAACCCATCATGAAAAATCACAGCTACCGAGTCAGTACAGTATCGTCGAATGCGCTGATAGGCTTGTACGTAAAACTGCTGTAGTGTCTCCATCGGCACGTCCCAGTGTGGCTCGTTTAGTACCTCGATACCAGCAAGACTCGGCGTAGACCCGTAGCGCTCAGCTAGTCGCTCTAACACATCCAGCGTGGCTGATATGTGGCGAGAGTCATTATGCCATTCCATACTGCCGGTCACTCCACTATGGTCCCATCCATTCTGAGAACCAGGCGCCGTGTGCAGGTCAAGAATTACCATCAGATTGTAATCAGTAGCATCCTGCATAGCACGGTCCAAAACATCAATACTCCCGACATAGGGTTGGATATCACCAAACACCCAATACGGTACAGGGATGCGGACGGCATTCAATCCATGTGCTGCAATCCAAGCAAAGTCGCTCTGGGTGATAAATTGCTGGTGATGCTTACGCAAAATGTCAGGAGCGGTATCACCAAGTTCGTGCATTAGAGCAGTTTCGTCATGAGCTGAATAACCAGCAAAAATGCTTGGTGTCATCCATTTCTCCAGGACCAGCCAGCCACCAAGATTTACTCCGTGCCATTTTTTTAACTCCATAACAATCTATTCTACAGAGGTGTTGGTGTATTGCAGATACATTTCTTACAATATCGTCATGACCTAACGTGTAGCCAAGCCCTACAAGGCTCGTATATACTTAACGAGACACCACTAATCATACAAATAATTAGGAGCAAATTTGATACTTACAAAAAGATTGGAATGGGCAATTCGTGTGGCCGCAGACGCCCACAAACAACAGGTTAGAAAAGCTACCCAAACACCATATATTATTCATCCGTTTTCAGTCATGCTGTTAGCTCAACAGACGACGAATGACGAAGACACGCTCATCGCCTGTCTCTTCCATGATATTCTCGAGGATGTCTCCGAGTACTACTCAGAAACTCAGATGCAAAAAGACTTTGGGGATCGCGTCGTAGAGATCGTTAAGGGGGTTACTAAAGACGATAGTTTATCTGACTGGAAAGAGCGATCGGACGCTTATTTGGCTCACCTGGAGCACGAAGCACTAAATGAGTCAATCATTGTCAGCATCGCTGACAAAACGCACAACTTACTGTCTACTCTTAATGATTATGAACTGCTTGGAGATGGTGTCTGGAGCAAATTTAATGCTGGCAAAGACAGCCAGCTTTGGTGGTACCAATCGGTAGCCGATATTGCAGATAAAAGAATGCCTGAACTTTCATTGATACCTCTACTGCGCGAGCATATCCAAAGGCTTGAAGAAATTGTTCGCCAGCCGGTTACTTAAAAAAGCACAAAACTCGCAAGCATTGCGACATTTACAAGGATCCACAATACACCACTTATAATCAATGGCTTATTCTTTAAAGAGATGCTATATACCGTCCACACGGTTGAGGTAAAAATGTATAGTATCCAGGTATTTAGAGCAATATTTTCTGCGTGGATTGATTGCTATAAATCTCGACGATTTGGGGTACCATCAATAGTGGATCGATTAAGGCTACACCCATGACTGTTCCGGCGAATAGTTGTTTCTTATTAGGCAAGTGTAGGTGTATTAAGCTTCTCATTTTCTATTCCTTTTTGTGTTGATTGTTTCCTATTCAGGATATATGTTCACACTCGCAAAGACAAACTCACGAATGGCAATACAGGTACCACTCGGTACATAACTGCGAAAAAAACTATTGCAATCTGTACGTATGTCCTGCTACATTTATCGGTGCGATTGGAACTACACTAAAGCAGGCAGAGACATTACGTCATCGTAGCGCCACTATTCTTTTTCTTCAATTTCAGACCACTAATCCTACTGGGTCCGATTGCAGTGAGAGTCAACATATACTAATTCATTAGTTGAGGTGTGGGGGAGTAACAAAAATGCAGATAGATGCGTTATTTGATGAGGTTAACGGCGAACACGAGGCTCGTAAGGACAGGCAATTCTTGCAGGCCGACGAAGTTCAACGCCATCACCGCGAAGACCTGATAGATTCAGTAGAATTATTTAGACAGCTCTCAGAACGGCAACTATTAGCCGCTCATCGGTCTCAAGGCATACTGGATCGGGTAGGTATTGCGTATGTGTACCCCGTAGAGTCAACTTTCGGCATCGGTTATAGCTATGAGGAGGCCAGCAACATAATACTCCTTGGTGCGCTACAGCATACACCAGCAGGTGGCAACACACATGGTTTTGCTCAAATTACGTATAAAAAACAAGCAGAAGAAATCGTGCAGTACGAAAAGGGACTGGTTTTTAGGAAAAAAACCCCTTCGATTATACCGAGTAGCAGAATTCTTGAATGGGGAATCAGGCTCTCGACTGGCACAAAATACGGCCACAATATGCATCTGATTCAAAGTACATCGATAGAGGGCCTCAGTGACCACCAAGAATGCATTGAGCGCAATACGCTGTCTCTGCAGGAAGCCTATGCCGGAAGCAACGAGGCACGTCAAAAAAAGATAACCGAGCTGGAATCATGTGTTTCTGCGATCGAAGAGACCGTCTTCGACCCATCATGGAGACCGTTCATAGGTACCGAAGACGGAAATGGTGTCGTGTTGCCACCGGTCATATCACAAACTTAAAGACCGTACCAGCAGGTAAGGCGCCGTCAGACCACCTCAGCTAGACTGGTTTTTCCAGTGCGTTATACTTATCTGTATGACGTATTTCGTACTCATGCTCATTGCGGTTATTGTATTGTTAACCTTGCATCATCCATCTCGAAATATAGCCTCAAAAACTGGCCAGACTGTCATTGGAATCTGTATGAACGCCTTAGAGCAAACCAATAAAAAAGAGCAACGAAAGCAACGTATTATCACTATGCTTGAAGACAACGAGCTACTGGATAATGCGACTATTCGTGACCGTCTGGACGTGTCTGCCCGTACCGTCGTAAACTATATGAACGAACTAGAGATTGCCGGCCAGGTAGAGCAGGTGGGTAATATCGGCTGGGAAGTAAGGTACAGGATCAAGAAGTAGTTCAATACGCAAACCGGCTTGCGTATTGAAATTTTTAACAAAAGTGGGTAGGTATATGGACTTACATTACAGTAATAAAAAACCAGACTGGTACTTTACTGAACCAACCGATCGCAATACCTGGCAACGAATTGCTCAGGCGACTCACGGCTTCGTAACTCCCGGCAACATATTAAGTTTGAGTGGATTAATACTGGTATTGTTTGGTGCAATCCGAGTTTCGGGCGATAGTGCATTTATCGGTTTGCTTACTATTGCAATTGGTCGAATATTAGACCTTGCAGACGGCTACATAGCTAATAAAACTGGGACCAAAAGTCGGCTAGGCGAAGCCGTTGACTCAACAGCTGACAAAATAGCATCAGTGATTGTGTTTGCTCTTTTCGCAATAGTCGGCATTATGGCGTTTTGGCAAATTTTACTCTTGTTTTTGTTACAGCTAATTAACGCAGTGTCGACGCTGGGAGCTAAAAAACAGTCTGTACCTATACAAACGTCAAAGATAGGGAAATACGCGACATTACTCCAGTGGGTGACTATCGGGTTATATGCTGGCGCATTCCTCACCACTAAAAACTCATTACCGCATGACTGGCTTAACATAATTGCTCACCTGTTTTTTGCCATGAGCCTCTACACAGGAGTTCGTGCATCGATTGGATACGCACGAACCGCCACGCGTCGGAATCACAAAAACTAACGACCTGCTACGAGTACTGCCTCATCTTCCATAATGCCTGAGGATTCGGTCAGCGCTTTCGTAACCAAAAATTCGGCCAGCCGACCAAGCTGTATCTTTTCGGATACTAATCGACCGTGTTCTGGTGTCAGCTCTTTATAATGGCTCACGATAGCGGTTGTATATGTGTCGTCGATGATGTGGCTATGGTTTAATGATCGATTTTCGGCCTGTGGATAGAGAAACGTTGAAGGGTTGGGGATGGTAAGCCACATGCTCGAGGCATCGTCTTTAGAGACAACGCCGAGCTCAATTTCTTCTATAGCATTTCTGATTTTGTCTTTAGACGTATCGATGGTGGCCCGCATCAAAACTGTCTGGCCAACGTCAATCACAGAATCTCCGTACCAAAAAAACTCTTTTGGCAAAAAAACCCGGTCCCGGGAATACCTAGGATATCTTCGCTGCAAGGCAAGTGCCACTATGCGTGGCGGACGCTCCAAGCCTGAAGGCTCACGTTCATTCATGTACTACATAATACACCAGTTTGATACATACCAGTATATGTTAAGACACGATTATAGAAACAGTTGTTCAATCAGGTTTGGGGCAGGGATTGACGGTTATTCGGTATTTTCTACTGGCTCGCCCGGGTCAGACTGGGCACCTAGGACGCTACCATTACCTATCGACTCCAACACGTCCTGTACATCCAGTGCGTCAGACGGTCTCTCGACATTAACCTCGCCGCTGTAGGGTTTTATCTCGAATGTTATGTCCATATCAACCGGGTTTTCGCCGTTTTGCGTAAGCTTTGAGTTGCCATTGGTTACGCTTGTCTCTGTGTTGGTCGAAGCGTCGAAGGTCCAGTCCCTGTTATCTTCTTCGTTGTGATAGAGAGCAAAAAAGCTTAACTCGTCTCCACCTGTGTAGCTCTGGCCGATTTCTGCGTAATTATCCCTGTTATCTTCTTCGTATACTCGGACTTTGTGAATCAGTTTGTATTTTTTATCAATCCACATATCAAACGTTGGGTCGTCTTCAGTATTGTCAACAGCTTCTTCACATGACTCTCGGGCTTCAATTATCTCATCAGCAGCCTCTTCGTCACTGACTTCAAATATTTTTTTGTAGGCCTGGGTGTTTATGACCTGCTCACTTATCTCTGTGCAGTATCTTTTTACGTTGGCAATATTTAACCCCACTACATATCGGTATGCCGTGACATCATCTAGTTGTTCTTCTCCGGAAAATTCTCTGTTTTCAAAAACGGCGTTTTCTGGGTCTGATGTAAAGATATAGCGGTTAGTGACGTCGGTGGTGACTGTAGCTAACTCGGTGATGTCTTCATGGGTGATGTCTTCATCTACTTCAAACTCTTCGTCGATATACTCACTAAAATTTTCTTCTATGTAATCCGCCGTAATCGCAATCCACCGACCATCATAGGCGTCAATACCAGGAACGAAACCTTCCAAACCTACATCGCTGTACCCGGAGATTCGCAAGAATACATCAGGAAAACGATTGTCAGGCTGCACATCAGTTAGGACGCTCAAGGCAATATCCATGTCTTGGTCCGAGCTATCGGAAGCAACGGAAATACCAAGCTGGCTGTCCGATGACACATCGTTGAGCTTCGACGTAAAGGTGCCATTAAATTCGCTTCCCTCGGCAGCTACTACAGCACTCATGGTAATTTCGGACTGAGAGAACGCCTCGAGCGCCTCTTGCTCCGTGGCCTCAAGGATAAGCTCCTGCAATACATCACCGGTACGGTCAAGGCCAGTGTTATAGACATTCTCTGGCTGATTAGGGATGTAGTAGCCGAAGATAAAGCCAGCTGTAATGGCCAAGATCAAGGCGACGACACCGCCTATGATAAGTAATTTCTTTTTAGGATGTTTTTTTTCTACGGCTGGCGTGTGACCTGCAACGGGCGCCGGTGAATCGACGGTCGGTTTCGTGGCGTCAGCTACAGGTAAAGAAGCTTGATTAGCTAAAGCAGTAGCGCCAACAGTTGCCGATGGCGTTACTGTAGCCGTTGGTTGACCTTCAGATGCCGTGACTGGTAAAGGGGTTAAACTTGAGGCTTCTTGAGGTGCAGAATTGTCGATATCACTACCACTATCCCCAGATAAGGCGGAGTCATCTGGTGCAGAAACGACTTCCGAATCCGAGTCGTCCACTGAGACTTCTGTGGCGTTCTGCGGGGGAGATGCCGGCGATGACACTGGCGGGGCTGAGGTTGCAGTGGAGGTACTCTCAGGTGTCGATTCGGGCATATTAGCGTCGACTGGAAACGGCTGGGGTGCAAGCATATTTGGAACCTCTGGGTTCGGAGAATGTGCCGGTTCAGTTGGCACCGATTCCGGGGCGGAATCCGCAGGTGGCTGTTGAGCGGGCTCGTCCATCATGAACGGTTTGGGCCCAGCGGAAGCAGGCGTGCTCGCAGATGACTGGGGCGAGGAAGGTTTAATAACTGATTCAGCAGCTGGTGGCTCAGGTGTCGGCTCCTGTGCGGCAGTCGTTTCTAGATTCTGACCGAAGAGTGATGTGTCGTCTTGGTGAGGGCTCGGGTTTACGTTTTTGCTATCTGAGTCTGATTGTTTTTGATTCATCCTTGAGGTGCTCCACTGTTGTTTTATAAAATGATACTTACCGGTGAGTATACCATAAGCAACATGTCGCTTATCCGCGCTTCATGGTTTCGCTACCGTATGCCATAGGCATAATACTGGAAGTCATTTCTAGGATATGAACCGGCTGGTTGCGGGCAATAAAAACACCTGTCATTAAACCACATACATTATGTGCTATCAGCAAAAGCAGACCGCCCGGACGCTATAGTCTTGACTAAGGTATAATCAAGCTCATGTTTATACAGAATGACCGTTCCGGCCTGAAACGCAATATGGGCCTCGGGCTCCTATGTCTTATCGGCATTAACGGAACAATAGGCGGAAGTATCTTCGTGCTGATGGCTGGCGGTGTTGAGCTTGCTGGCAATTTTATTCCATTAGCTTTCGTGATTGCCGGAACACTTGCACTGCTAGGAGGGCTCTTATATGCCGAAGTCGGCACGACCATTCCTCGTCCTGGGGCTGACTTAGCCTTCGTGTTTACAGCCTCTAAAAAACGGTCGTTTCCTTTTATTTTTTCGTGGGCGGTCCTGTTGGGAGACCTCGGCTACCTGGCTATCAACGCTCTAGGGTTTGCGTTTTATGCCAATCTCTACATCGGCGTCCACCCACTCTTCATTGCACTCGGGATACTTGCGGTGTCGGCACTTGTAAATATACGGGGCACCGGACAGGCAACACGCTCAGAGGCTATAACAATCGGTTTACTTATAACGCTTTTTTTGGCTTTTACGGCATACGTTGGCGCTAGTACCGAAGGCTTCTCTTTACATGCCGGCGACGTTGAAGGATTTCGGCTTAGTGGCGTGTTGGCGGCGAGTGCGTTGGTTTTTACATCCCTCGTGGGATATGAATACATTGCGACACTTGCTGGAGAAGCCAAAAATCCAGGAAAAAACGTACCTCTCGCACTTGTTATAACTATTGTCTTTTCCACTCTTGTCTTTGCGGTGGTCGCCTTTGCAACGGTGCAGGGTGCGCCGAACAGTGTGATCACATCTTCTGACGCGCCCCTTTTAGCGGTAACGCAGTATTTGGGTGGAATCGGTACCTATATTGTTGTGCCGGCAGCACTTCTAGCGACTAGCGGATCACTGATTGCCACGACGTTGATTACGTCGAGACGGCTATATGCTCTGGCACACGAGGGTTTCTTTGGGAGCTTCCTGACAAAAACTAATCGACGGAAAATACCAGCACGCGCCATCATAACCAGTGTTGTCCTAGCCGGATTGCTAGTACTTTCGCAGGCGGTTAACTTTGTTGCCTACATGGCTAATAGCGTCTATCTGGCGGGGTTAATCGTTGTCGCGATATCGATTATGGTGCTCAGAAAACGCCGGCCATACCTGCCGCGACCGTTCAAGGCGCCATTTTACCCGCTTACACCACTTTTGATAATTGTCTTGGCGTCAACGCTACTTGTATTTGTCGAACCACGTTCACTTTTTGCGGTCGGTGCATGGATTGTCACAGGCTGGCTCGTGTACCTCTTGAGTAGTATCGAGAAAAAGCGCTGGCGATTAATATACCGAGGAGCCCTGATATACGCACTGTTACTTTTATTTACGCTACAAATCACGACATTGCTCGCCGTATACAGTTTGTAGCGTCTACTCAGTGACCAGCAATAACCCTGCGAGCACCTGCAATAAGCCGACAAGCAAGCCAAGGCCTATCAAATAGATCCGATTGAAATCGTCCATGACGACAATGTTGAGCAACAACAATGCTGCAAACCCGACTAAGATAATGCCGGATAGCAAACAAGCTCCGCCGGTTGCAACAGCAAACTTCTTAAGGGTGGAGAGAAGTGATAATTTATCGGCGGCTATCTGCGCCTCGCTTGTCTGGGTCTCTACGTCTTTAAGGAGCTTTTTTATGTCGGTGTCCGAGCTTAGACTGGCTGCATAGGTACGTAGTTCTGGTGCCGGCACACCGTCCTTCATGACGGAAGCCTTAATTTTGGTCCAATCGGTTACCTCGCTGTAGGCACCACCATGCTGATTATTCAGCCAGACAACAAAATCACTTTTTGAGGCATTGTTTTCTATATACTCTAAAAGTTTTGTGCGCTCTTTTATTGTATTAGCATGTTTTTTGGTTCGTTTTGGTAGGACAAGTTTCATTTCTTTGAATATTCTATCACATCTGTTTGCTTCGCGCGGATGTGGATTATCTCTAAAATGCGTAAGCCTTTGCTCTATCCGTGTCTGCGTGGAGCGCCTCAGTCGCATTCTCACGTAGTCGACCGAGACGCGCAGGTAATACGCGATCTCTTCTCTGCACGAAACTGATATCACGCTCGATAATATTATCGACCCGCTTGAACAGTGGCTCGAGCCTACTTTCCTGAAGGTGTGTCTCGACCATGGCGAAGGGCAGGGTAGCGGCCCCGACACCATTAAGACATTGGTGAAGTATTATCTCAGGGCTCGTTGAATAAAACACCGTCTTATAGCTAAAACCACGTTGCTCAAGCGCCTCGGCTATAAGCTGGCCCGTTGTTGATCCGAGGTTATAGCTGATGTATGGGTAGGACTTATTCGTGTTAAAGGACGTCAGTGAACTACTGACGGTTATTAACGGCTCAGAACCAACCAGCTCTTGTTGGACACCAGGTTCTAACCGTTGAGCTTGAAAGGTAACAAACGCACCGTCTATCGACCCATTGCGCACTCCTTCAAGTAACTGCGCAGACCGGTCAACCATAATTGACAAATCAACATGGCTAGCTAGGTCTCCAGCACAATTACGTCTGACAAAAAGTTGATTCGCCACAGTATCTATAAGCCCAAGGCGCAACCTCGGGGGCTTGTCAGCAAGTTGCGTAATCTCAAGCTGAACGTTTTGCATAATATCATCTACCTGCTGGGCGCTGGCGTATAACTTGTGCCCAGCGGGGGTGAGAGTGACACGGCGTCCACTGCGATTAAACAGTGCCGCGCCAAGCCGTTTTTCCAAATCACGAATAGAAACAGATAAGGCCGGTTGAGACACATGAACGGCCTTCGCGGCTTTTGTAAAACCACCGTGCTCAGCCACCGCGATAAACTTACGTATGTGCTCATCCATAAATATATATTATCATAATATACATTTTCTATATTGGATTCTAATACATATTGCCCGTACTATCTCCTAGGAGAAATAACGTTTTGAAACGATGAGGGAGTTTATGGTGAGTAGAAAGAGAGATACGATTAAAATTGCTATTGTAGGCGTTGGGAACTGTGCGTCGTCGCTGGTTCAGGGCATCGAATATTATAAAAACGCTAAGAAAGGTGACTTTGTACCCGGCGTCATGCACGTCGATTTTGGCGGCTACCACATCAGTGACATCGAAATTGTCGCGGCCTTTGACGTGAATGAAAAGAAAGTCGGCAAGGATCTAGCTGACGCGATTTATGCCGAGCCTAACAATACGACTATCTTCGCTCAGGTTCCAAAAACCGATGTAACCGTCAGTAAAGGCCCGCGCCTTGATGGCGTCAACAAGTACACAGCAGAAGTGGTGCCCATATCCAAAGTCAAAGACGCTGATGTCGTAGAGATACTCAAAAAAAGTGGTGCCGAAGCGGTTATCAATTATTTGCCAGTCGGATCACAAGAGGCAACTGAGTTCTATGCCCAAGCTGCGATTGATGCTGGCTGCGGGTTTATTAACTGTATTCCGGTATTTATCGCGTCTAATGAAGCATGGACCAAGAAATTCGACGATGCTGGCCTACCAGTGATTGGTGACGACATCAAGGCGCAGGTCGGCGCGACAATTACACACCGCACCTTAGCAAACTTATTTTTGGATCGGGGCATGAAAATTGAGCGAACCTACCAGCTGAACACTGGCGGCAACACCGATTTTATGAACATGCTGGAACGAGAACGACTATCAAGCAAGAAGCAGTCCAAGACTAAGGCCGTCACGTCCATGATAGAAGCTCGCGGACAAACGATTAACGATGATGATATCCACGTTGGTCCGTCTGACTTTGTGCCATGGCAAAAGGACAATAAGATTTGTTTCCTTCGGATTGAGAGCAAACACTTTGGTGACGTCCCAATGAACTTAGAGCTTCGGCTTTCAGTAGAGGACTCACCGAACTCAGCTGGGGTGGCAATTGACTCAATTAGGTGCATGAAACTGGCGCTCAATCACAAGCTTAGTGGACCAATCATCGAACCAGCCGCCTACTTTCAAAAACATCCACCGAAGCAAATCGAAGATCGTAAAGCCCGGGAAATGGTAGAAACTTTTATCGATACCTACGGCAACGCATCGTCATATCCACATCATCTGTTGTGAGCGATTTTCTAACAAGGCAGGGACATACTCTACCAGCCTTACTCATACATTTTTAATGTTCGAGTGGGCTGATGTTTTTGCCGTATCGGCACAGCCAGCATCCAAGCTAGAGGCGTCGAATTAGTGTTGACATACAACGCAGTCTTTTATATTATTAAGTAGTTGGTTAATTATTTATATGCTACAAACTAGACCACTACCGACCAATCAAGACGCAACCATGGCACAGTTATTTCGGGCGCTCAGCGACCCGACTCGACTTAAGCTCATGTGCCTGTTGCTGGAAGAGAGAGACTTGTGTGTGGGGGAGCTGGCGGCTCGGAGCGACATATCGGCGCCGGGAACATCACAGCACCTTAAGTTATTGGAGTTACACGGCCTAGCAGTCCGTGTCCGAAACGGCCAAAAAACCTGCTATCAACCCAATCACGACAATCCGCAGGCACAAATACTGTTTGATTGTATTAAAACCTTAAAGGAGGACAAATCATGAAAAACGTAACAATATACACCACCCCGACATGTAGTTTTTGCCACATGACAAAGGGATTTTTTAAACAAAACAACGTTGAGTACACAGAAGTTGACCTCACGCAAAATCAAGACGCCATAAAAGAAGTCGTAGAAGCCACCGGTCAGATGGGTGTACCAGTTACAAAAGTTGAAGATCAATACGTCGTCGGATTCGACAAAGATACCTTGAGCCGATTACTCGATATAAAAGCATAAGTAAACCTACAGAAAGAGAGAACCCATGAAAGCAGTCTATAACGACGTCGTACTCGCCGAGAGCGATAAAACAGTATACATAGAAGGTAATCAGTACTTTCCATCTGAGAGCATTAATAATGAATTCTTCAAACCCAACGACCAGCACACTACCTGCTTTTGGAAGGGCGAAGCAAATTACTACGATGTTGAAGCTGGCGGAAAATCCGAAAAAGGTGCTGCATGGTATTACCCAAGTCCACCGCAATCAGCGATTGACCAAGTAAAGACGAACTTCGCCGGATACGTTGCGTTCTATCCAAGTGTTACTATAGGGTAGTACCCCGATTAGCAGAGGATTCAACCGCGTGAAACATAAAAAGCTTCGTCACAAAAAATACCACTATCATTACGGGCTCATCCACCGTGTTGAGTTGCTTTTTGTGGAATGCCTAATGCTAGGGCTTGTACTTGGCAGTCTTGGATTGCTTGCTTTTAGCCTGTTTTTAAGTCCGACAGAAGAACAACTAACTGTCATCAAACAAATTGACACATTCATTGCCAGCTTGTTGCTTGTGGAATTTTCAGCACGCCTGGTTCTGTCTAAACATAAATCGCATTATCTGCGCCACAACTGGTGGTATCTGCTGGCAGCTCTGCCGGTTCCGCTATCGATTGCAACGGGCTTGCGGTCAGTCAGATTGTTTGGTTTTGTACGTATGATGAAAGTAGGCATTCATATATTGTTCGAAAAGAACCTATTAAGTCAATTATCAAAGAAGTAACGGTGTATTAGACTGTTTGCTTTGCGGGAATTCTGTGCGATACGCTAACACTCAAGAAATACAGCACACCGAGCAATACTAATCCGCGAACACAGACACTCTGCAGTGTAACTGCCGGGTTGAGCAACGAAAGCAAGAGTCCAGTAGATATCTGGTATGTCGCAATTGCTCCAGCAAAATTTTTTATAAAGCGAGAGCTCCCTTTACGCCGGACAATCATAATCAGTGCACTCACGACGTAGCCGATAAAAAATACAAGTCCGAGTACATGTAGCTGAAGCATAGGGTCTATCACGAACATGAGTGTACCATCGACTGCAGTGTTCACTCAACGATACGTATAAAAAACACCGGCGAGACACACGAATACACATTTGCTAGAATGGTAGACAGTATGGATGTAGACAAAAACGTTCGCCTGACAAAAGGATACGTCTTGAGCCTGTTGCTCATCGGCGTACCGTCGATTGCTTGGATTTTTGGGTTTGAGTTTGGCGACAGAGATCCGATAGAAATTTCTGCTACGATTATTGCTAAAACTGCAGCCTTTGGCGGTATGGCTATGTTCGCCTGGTCATTGATATTAAGCGGACGCTACAAGCTGTTTGATACACTGTTCCACGGCCTGGACAAGGTGTATATTGCGCATCGATTTTTTGGCACGGCTTCATTGGCACTTTTGCTTTCTCATCCGATTGCTTTGACCATAGCCCGATTGCCAGACCGTGGATTTGATGCATTTGGAATATGGACTGCGTTTGGGAGCACGGCACTTGTGCTGGGAATGGTGTCGCTATATGGACTCATACTGGTAGTTGTGTGGTCGATTATCGCGAAGGTAAAACACGAGACCTTTATCGCAATACATACGTGGCTTGGCCTCTTTTTCATAGCCGGCGCTCTGCATGCGTTTATGGCTGGCTCGGTATTGGCCACAAATGAGCTCCTTCGTTGGTACATGATTGCTCTAAGTTCACTGGCAACACTCACGTTTATACACTACTCACTACTTAAAGATGTCTTGCACGGCTACTATAAATACAAAGTGACGTCAGTTAAAAAGATTCCAGGTAACATGGTCGACATACAACTCATGCCAAAGTACCGCATCCTGAAGTTTCAACCAGGCCAGTTTGTGTACCTTCGGTTTGACACTATAGACGAGACGTATCATCCATTTACAATATCTTCTGGTACCCGCACCAGTGAACTGCGTTTTATCATAAAAGAGCTCGGAGACTACACCAGTCAGCTCACACGCCTAAAACATGGGGACAAAGCTCGTGTTAAAGGACCCTACGGTGGATTTACATTCCGCGATTCGCCTCATGACAAACAGCTTTGGATAGCAGGTGGAATCGGCATAACACCCTTTTTAAGTAAGGCTAACAGCTTACAACACAGCAAGATGTGGCCAGAAATAGAGCTGCTCTACTTTGTCAAAAAAACATCTGAAGCGGTCGGTGAGCTAGAACTTAACCACATTTCAAAAAACCACAAATCCTTCCATTACTCTGTTATTGATGAGAAAAAGTTCGGTATGCAATCGCTCCATGATGTCCTTGAACACTTCAGCGTTTTGCATGACGTTGGTATTTACATATGCGGGCCACCGCCAATGCTCCGCGCTTACAAACAACAGGCGAGAGATCTTGGCCTTGAAGACCAATTCTTCTTTGAGGAGTTCAGCTACTAAACCATAAGCTGGTACAATAGAATAGATGCAAATATTCATGACACTGTTTATCCTAGCGATCTGGCTGTATATCGGATGGTACGGTGTAAGGAGAAGTCGCAAGCGTGGACAAAAAGGTATAACGCTAACGTGGTCCTTGCTTACTATTGTTATAGCCTTCTATATTATCAGTACACTATTCATATAATCTGCCTTTTATGAAAATACCGAACCTGATTCCAGCAAAAAAGACACACCTTGTACCAATTTTATGTATTACTGTTAGTTTACTAGCTGGTTGGTTGCTCACGGCAAATAATAGCCGGCACACGACTGGCGAGAAAGTATCTGACGGGGATGTATCCCAAGAGGCTGGAGAGACTGCAGCGCAAACCAAATCCGCTGGCGGTTCAACTAAGCATGCGAATACCGATGATACCGTACCTGCTCGTGCAGAGAGTCAATCCGCTGCGTCCTCTCAGGCTATATCTACTGCCACACCTCCTGAAGATTATCTGTATGACGGGCAACGACGTGAAGGTGACGAAATAATCGCGAGTGACGGCACACGATATCCAAATCGGCGATACGATACGCTCCTAACACCGAATGATCCGTACGGGGAGCAATGGTGGACAGATGCAATATCACTACCCGAAACATGGGACATCGGTGCTGGCTCCAATGACACACTCTTGGCAATTATTGACACTGGCTTTTCACTGAATCATCAAGAATTCAGTGGTAGGATGTATCAGAATTCTCTCGAGATAGGCACAACGAGCGAAGAGGCGACGAGTATATTGAATTGCACTGACCAAGGATTGTCGATGGATATGTCCTGTAATCTTATCGATGATGGCGGTGACGGCATCGTCGATAACGAATCAGGACCTACCGACCGAGAAAACCCCAGCAGGCTAAATTGCAACGATCGCGGGCTAGTGCTTGATAAATCCTGCAATATGATTGACGACAGCGGGAATGGATTGATTGACGACGTGACTGGCTGGGATTTTGTCAGCTTTCATCCGAGCGTCGAAGCGGGTAAGCAAAATCCTGACGGCCCTGGCACGGATCACGGCACTTTGGTGGCTGGCGTTACCGCTGCGACCGGTAATAATGGCGTGGGCATCGCTGGTGTTGACTGGTACACAACTATCCTGCCGATACAATCCATAAACGATGATGGTTACGGCGATTCCTTGTCTGTCGGGCGCTCAATTCGATATGCCGCCCAGCAGGGGGCTGACGTGATTAACTTAAGCCTGGGAACGCCGTCAAATGACCCATACATCCGTACTGCAATCCGATACGCCATTGAAGCTGGGAGCATCGTCGTGGCAGCTTCAGGCAATGATGGCTGTGAATGCACCTTTTATCCAGCAGCGTTCCCGGAAGTAGTCGCCGTCGGTGCCATTAATCAGTCCGAAGAAAAAGCATCATTTAGTAATTGGGGAGCACATCTCGATATACTTGCTCCTGGAACGTCGATGATAACGCCTGTATGGAACGGCTCAAGCACATCTTCCTATGTAAGCGGAGTGGCAGGTACATCGGTCGCAGCGCCGGTTGTAAGCGGGCTCCTGACGTTAGCCAGAAGTCATCAGCCGGATGCTACGTGGGCCGAACTTATTGGCGTTATGAATCAAACGACCGACCGAGTACTGCTTGCCGATCAACCACGCACAATTCAGGCTGGGTACGGAACCGCGGATGCGATATCTTTTATGCGCAGAATCATAACCCCAGCTACTGTCGCCCAATCTACACGCTTTTTGCTCTCGGGTGCAACGACTACACTTCATTCTAACCGAATGTATCAATGTGATATAGGTCAGCCAGGTGGAACACCCTTTTATAGACTCGTGCAGAATAATTCGGTGCGCTATAGCGTCAACGAGCTGTACCGTGAAACACTGCAATCAAGTGGCTGGTCAAGCCAACTATTTGCCCATCTTTGCGCCGGTTTGCCGGGAGATAACGTCACGGATGTGCGCCTTATTAACCCAGTCCGTGAATTTGACGATAGTAGCCTAAAAACTAGCCTCGATTAGTTAGGCTCTGTCGTATGTACCGCCACGATAACGTAAGCACGGCCACTCGATGCCTGGCCATTACTTAAATCAATTTCAGCTACTGCATAGCCAGCTCGTGCTATCTCTTTATCTAACAGGCATTCCCGGTGGCCGGTAGTACTGGTAAGCCAGGACTGTACATATTTTTGCTCGGTCGGCACAAACTCTAGACTTAAATTTTCACAGGCGAATTCGTATGTTATTTGACTGGCACGTAAATCATCCACAAAAGTTTTTTCAGTAATAGGACTTTTGTGCGCGTAGTAGCTATTCGTGTACATGTCGTTGGCGCGTTGTTGCGCAATGCGCGACAGAGATTCATCAGCAATAAGGGGTTTAAGCCCGGAAGCTTCACGAGACCTGTTCACTAGTAAAAGTACGGTGTTTGGGTTGGGTAGAGACGGATCTTCGTGAGGAAAAATAACCTGAGACGCCGCTAACACGCTACCTTCTTTTGCGCTAAATGCCGGCTGAAGTTGTGACTCGTCGTATAGGTTAAAGACTATCGAGACAACACCAAATACCGCAAAAAATTGGAACAGCCAAAACACACATTCTTTCATGAAATATATTATACATTTAATCTCAGTTTTGTCAATGTGGCTATGCCCAAACCAGCCTTAGCAGGGTATACTAAAAGTTACGGATGAAATACCTAACACATAAACGATTAAACAATGTGCTGGCGAGCACGGTAATTGTTCTATCAATGTATGCGTTACTACTCCCGTTTCTGCCTGCTGTCGACTACTGGTGGAAGCAACGAAACCCGGAGCAAAAACTGAGCATATCCAGACAACTGGTCGCAGACGAAAAAAATGATGACACTCCGCGCGATGACCGACTACTTATTCCTAGTATTTTAGTTGATGAGCCCATCGCAACTGGTAATAATATCTCCGTCATCAACGATGGTGGTGTCTGGCTGCGGCCACAGACCGCAGCACCGGACGTCATAGGCAATACCGTCCTGGCAGGACACCGCTTTACCTACCAACAGCCAAATGGTCCTCTATATCATTTAGATAAAATGTCCCTGGGCGATGAAATCGGCGTCAGATGGCAAGGAGAGACAACCCGATATATTGTTACAGATATAAAAACTGTATCAGCGCTTGCGACCGATATTGAACTGCCGACTGACGAAAAGCGTTTGACCTTGTACACGTGCACACCGCTTCTGACGGCAGAGAACCGACTTGTCATACTAGCAGAGGAGGTCGACTGATGAGCGAGACAAAACGGACTATACTACTTATTATATTACTTGCGATTGCGATTGGTTTTATTGTTTGGACCAGATACAACTACAGTGTAAATTTTGAAAATACGTTGTAGTTAGCAGGGGAGACAGCAGAGGACATGCCTGAGACTACGAATTCAGGAATGATGATATTTACCGCCGGCAAGGATGTCAAACCCTCGGTAAAGTTGCTCTATTAGAATAAGACGGACCAGCTGATGAGGAAACACCAAGGCACTGAGACTCACCACGACATCGGCGCGGGCCTTTACGCTCGCATCAACACCATACGCTCCACCTATAACGAAACAAAGTTCTTTAGCTGACTGGTTTTGCGCCCTTTGCAAGAGCCGTGCTACGTCTTCCGAGCCATACGCCGTGCCGACTTCATCTAGCAAGACGACGGTGCTGTCTGCACACTTGTTGATAATTTGTTTGCTTTCTGTCTTTGCGTTACTCGGAGGAATAATATCCCAAGGCAGAGAAGCATGGCGAGAAACGCGCGTCTCAAAGTGTGAGATTGCGCTCGAGAACAATGCATCGTGCTTCTTACCGACAACTATGATTTTTATCCGTAGCATATATTTTTAGTATACCCGACTCTCGATAGGGGGGGTGTAGCGCTCTGAAAAATAATCTATAATCGCGAACGCAACGCCTCTATCGGATCTTTTCTAGCGGCTCGGATAGCCGGGACTGTCCCAAATATTACTCCGACAAGGAACGCTACGGCTGTTGCGATAATCATCATTTCTGGCAATATAACCGGTTGTAAGTCTGTTAATATTCTTAGTAAATAATTAACCAAGAAAGATGCGAGCACGCCGAGTAAACCACCAATTGAGCTTAAGGCAATCGCTTCTATCATAAACTGACCAAGTATCTGGCCATTGGTTGCACCGATTGCTTTTCTAACACCAATTTCTCCCGTCCGTTCACTGACTGACACAAACATGATATTCATGATTCCAATCCCACCAACGAACAATGAGATAGCAGCAATTGCAGCGATTGCCGTCGTTAATGCATTCAACAGCCCTTCATACAAAGACACCGTCTCAGCCTGCTGAATTACACTGTAGTCACGAAAACCGTCCCGCGATTGCGCCAAAGCAGCATCTATGTCTTGAGCCGTTTGAAAAGCATGTTGTGGGTTTGAGGGTTTAACCAATATCTGATAGATGTGTTGACCATTACTTGAAATCCGCTTGTTCTCCTCGTACGAGACAAATATTGCATTGTTGTAGTCAGGCGACGCGAATACGAGTGCACTGCTCTCAAACTCGGAGAAAATTCCACGCACTGTGAACGATTGATCGCCAACCTCAAACGATCGACCGGTCGGTGCAGGTTCATTAAACAATGTTTCGGCAACGCGTTTGCCTATAACGGCAAACCGACGATTACCAGAAGCTTGTTCATTGTCTAGAAATGTGCCGAAACGCAGTTCTTGATTAAGTGCGTAAGGTACATCGCCGTCAGTTGCGATAACCATGGCGCCATTCATCGAGTCATCGTTAACCGTTGGAGCACCCGACACGCGTACGAATGGTACCGCCTCCTCGACACCAACAGTGTCTCGTACGTCAGCTAAATCAGCCTCAGTAAGCGAAAATCCAACCGACTGCAGGGGATTGTAATAGGAAATATCACCTTCGTCATTACGCTCAATCTGGTGGCCAGGCAATACAGTAATAACTTCTGGTCCGCGGTTTGTTATATCTGCCTGAATTTGCTGTTTAAGCCCTTCGCCAATAGAAACAACCGTTACAACTGACACAATACCGATAATAACGCCAGACATCGTCAAAAAACTACGCCAGCGGGAAGAGCGGAGTGAATCGCGTGCCATCTTGAAGTTGTTCTTGAGCATCATTGCTTGGCTTCCTTTTTCTTCGACTTCTTCCGAGATTTCTTCTTGGTCTTTTTCTTCGTCATTTTATCGTCTTGTGGAATAGCATCCATAAGCGCCGAAACGCCCTCCAGATCGTCCTCTTCCGTCTTGCGGGTTCGGAAATACATTTTTCGGGCTATATCAGGAACCTGACCTACATCCGAGTCTTTGTCTGCGATGATGTTTCCGTCGTGCATAAACACGACCCGGTTGGCGTATCGAGTCAGTTCAGGATTGTGCGTGACCATCATAATGGTATGCCCAGCTTTATGGAGGTCGCTCAACAACTCCATAACCACCCGGCTAGCTCCACTGTCGAGATTTCCGGTCGGCTCATCGGCAATTAAAATATCCGGGGCGTTGACAACCGCCCGCGCGATTGCCACCCGTTGCAGCTGCCCACCACTAAGTTGTTTTGGATAAAAGTATTCTCTGTCTGCCAGCCCGACACGCTCCAGGGCATTGCCAGCTTGTTTGAGCCGTTTAGTTTGTGTTTTTCCTTTATAGGCTAGGGGAAGGGCGACGTTCTCTAGCGCGGTAAGTTGAGGCAATAAGTTAAATGCCTGGAACACAAAGCCGATAGTATCCCGGCGGAACTTTGCTCTTTTTCTTGGTCCAAATTTATCAACAAGCCGACCGTTTAGAAGGTATCTGCCCTGCGTCGGACGGTCTAATAACCCGATAAGATTCATGAGCGTAGACTTCCCAGAGCCGCTCGGACCCATTACTGCAATAAAGTCACCTTTTTTGACGCGCAAATTGACTTCCTCAACTGCAACGGTGGTCGCATCGCCGAAGCCGTACAGTTTACTGACGTCTTTAAGCTCGATTATATTCACGCTACCTACAAGTGTACTTCTTTTTGTAAAGATAATTCAAGGTGTTATTGTCGGAAAGTTGAGGTATAATTTACACCTACATCTGTCATATACATGCTGTAGCACCCTGGAGAGGTGTCCGAGTGGCTGCCCCAAAGGGGTCCCTTACGGGAAAGGAGCACGGCCCGAAAGGCGCCCTTTGGGCCTTGGAGATTACATAAGAAACAGCATGTACTACGTCTATTTTTTACAGAGTACAGACAGGTCACATTTCTACATCGGTGCGTCAAAAAACGTCAGCGAACGACTGCATAAACATAGCTCAGGAGCGTCTAAGTCAACCCATCCATACAGACTGGCACACAATACACATAGAGTCTTATTCTACAAAATCCGAAGCAATGCAAAGATAATATTTTCTTAAATCACCGGAAGGTTACCTTGAAAAGAAATCAATTATAGATAACAATAAGCAGTGATGGAGAGGTGTCCGAGTGGCTGAAGGAGCACGCTTGGAAAGCGTGTGTGCGGGCAACCGTACCGAGGGTTCGAATCCCTCTCTCTCCGCCATTGAAAGGCCCCGCTTGTCGGGGTTTTTCAATGGCTCAGCGGTTCGAACCCGAAGGTTGCTCGCGAAGCTCATCATATCCAGTATGATTACATCGCTTGTCGCATCAAAGATGATTTCTAGAATTGCGTCGTCGTTTCTCGCACTGGAGAAACTGAAGCGCAGTAGCTACAATACAGTCAAGTAGTACTCGCGTAGATACATCTAGACTTTAATGGTGTTACAATAATGCCTATGTTACCGGCTTCTTTATTTCAGTGGTGGTACGGTCATGGGTGGACGTCCGCCGTAAATCATGCTAAACAACGCGTACTACGCGCATACCGCTTGTTTTCTATCCCGATATTACTGCGCACACTTTTCTCGCCGTGGCGCAGAATAATTACAGATCCAGGGGCAGGCCTCGATGCCCATATACGAGCGGCTATCGATAACTTCGTTAGCCGGTTTATCGGGAGTATCGTTCGTACATGTGTGCTTATATATGCAGTTATTCTCATCGTAAGTTCCGGAATTGTCAGCTTTTTAGAAATTATCGCCTGGCCGTTTATTCCATTTGCTGTGGTGGCCTTATTTATTGGTGGGATTGTCCTGTGAACGAGTCTATCAATCTCAAATCCATCCGTGCCAAGAAAGCTCGCCTAGCAAAAATGATTGGTTCTACGGGTGCACGGACGTTTCAAACACTTGGATATCTTTTAATACTCATTGGCACAATACTCACTGCGTTTCAAGCGCTTGGGTTCGGGTTTATATCGTTGTCTGTAGGCCTGGGTTTTTGGATGATATATGTATGGTATGCTCGAGAGCTTTCAATACTGCCGTCAAAAGGCACAGGGATCACAGCACGACTAAGCGGGGGTGTCCTCGGTCAGCTACATCCCAACAAATCACTAACCCCGCAATCACTGTGGGAGCAACTATCCTCCCATTGGCAAGGTATATTCATAACTAATCGATTATTGTTGCACAGTGACACGATGAAAAGTCTCTTGAGTAGCCAAGAAGCCGATACGCAGGTCGTTATGCTCAAGGCGAGCGAACTCACCACTAGGGAAAATGCACGCATAGATGTCGGACACGTCATCACTGCGCTACTGCTCACGTCGGACCCAATCAAAGAACTATGCAATAAACTCAAACTTCAACCCGATGATATTGTCGAAGTACTAGCGTGGCTTGAGCGATCCATCCAAGCAATGCGTGTTAAGTCGCCATACTTTGGCGGAATCGGTAGAGATTGGGCAAATGGATTTACGCCACGGCTTAACACATACGGCACCAACATCAGCCAGTCGATACAACGAAATGGCGCGCATTTTGGCTCACTTACGACCTCCAGTGGCGTACTTTCGCTCAAGAACAACCTGTCTCAAGGTGCGAGTGCGGTGGCGCTTATTGGCGAGCCAGGCTCCGGCAAGACCAGCCACATCTATGCGCTCGCTCAATCTCTCTTAGCGGAATCACGCGACCCGAAGCTCCGTCACCGGCAATTTGTGGGCCTTGATGCCTCAGCCATAATCGCTAACGCTCGTCAGCCGGGTGAGCTGGAGCACATCGTTTTGTCATTGATCCACGAAGCATCTCACGCCGGAAATATTATTTTATTTTTTGATAATGCACAGCTGTTTTTACGAGATGGGCACGGGTCGTTCGATGCCACTAAACTACTCCTATCGGTTACGCAGTCAAAGTCGTTACAGATTGTGCTTGCGATGACACCGCGGGATTTGCAACAACTCAAAGCAGACAATCCAACGTTTGCCGGCAACCTAGCCTCGGTAGTACTTAAAGAGCCCGATGAGGTCCGCGTACGGCAGATTTTAGAAGACACAGCGCTCACACTCGAACATCAGCAAAAAGTAGTCGTTACTTACGAATCCATAAAAGAAGCATACGTATTAAGCAACCGCTACATGCAAGACCGATCACACCCCGGTAAGGCTATTACACTATTGCAGCAATCACTGCCCAATCACAACCAAGGCACCGTAACAGCTAGTTCTATCCAGCGAACAATTGAATCGACGCAGGGCGTCAAATTATCTGGCGCGACCCAAGCTGAGTCCGACCAGCTGCTCAACCTAGAGGACGACATTCATAAACGCATGATAAATCAGACCCGAGCCGTTAAAGTCGTCGCCAACGCGCTCCGACGAGCTCGCGCAGGTGTAGGCAATACAAATAGGCCGATTGGAACATTCCTCTTCTTGGGCCCAACGGGAGTTGGTAAGACGGAGCTAGCTAAGGCAGTGTCCGCAACATATTTTGGGAACGAATCAGCCATGATACGGCTTGACATGAGTGAGTACCAGCAAGCAGACGACGTAAAGCGCCTGCTGTCTGACGGCACGAGCGACGCCGGAAGCCTGATTATGTCGGTTCGCAAACAGCCGTATTCAGTCGTGTTGCTGGACGAAATCGAAAAAGCCCACCCGAACATCCTTAACCTTTTGCTTCAGCTTCTCGACGAAGGCCAGTTAACTGACAGCGCAGGAAAGCCAGTTTCTTTCCGAGACTGTATTATCATCACCACATCTAATGCGGGCGCCCAAACCATACGAACAGAGGTAGAAAAAGGCAATGCAATTGAAGACTTTGAACAAACATTTACCGACGAGCTTATTAACAGCGGGCAGTTCAAACCAGAACTCCTTAACCGCTACGACGAGATCGTCCTGTTTCGGCCGCTCAATCAAGAGGAGCTTGGGCAAGTCGTCATGCTCATGCTCGGAGATGTAAATAAAACGCTAGCATCACAAAATATATCAGTAGCGCTTACTCCTGAGGCGGTTAGTAAAATAGTCCAGGCCGGCTATGATCCACGGCTCGGCGCCCGTCCGATGCGCCGGATGATACAACGAACGATTGAAGACACCGTCGCAACCCGTATTCTCCAAAAACAGGTCAATCCCGGGGATCAGATAACTCTGACCGATGCAGACATCAACCCATCTTAACTTACTTTTGTTCCGATTGACTTTCCTTCAAGAATTTTTGCAATGTTCCCAGGTTTCATCGCGTCAAAGACGATAATAGGCATCGATTGTTCCATAGCCAGGCCAAGGGCAGCTTTATCCATAACTTTTATAGCGCCATTTTCTACTGCGTGTTGATAGTCTAGTTCGCTAAACTTTTTGGCATCGCTGTGTTTGTTCGGATCTTTGTCATAGACGCCGTCCACCTTGGTGGCTTTTAGTACGGCCTGACAGTCTAGCTCGAGTGCGAGTGAAACGGCGGCTGTGTCATGCGTAAAATACGGTCGGCCCAAGCCACCAGCAATAATCAATACTCGACCGCGCTCTAGATGCTTCTCCGCTAAGCGATACGAATACGACTCGGCAATCTGCTCGGCATAGACATTGCTTGTACAGCGCGTCGGCAAACCTTCATGCTCGAAAATATCGGTCAAGACCATAGCATTCATTAGGCCACTGAGCATACCCATTTGGTCGGCCGTCACGCGCTTGATGCCGTTTCCGGCTAACTCGGCGCCGCGCACCATATTACCACCACCAACGACCAAGACAATCTCACATCCCGATGCACGTGCTGCTTTTATTTCTTCAGCGAAAAATGTGGCTAATTTTGGGTCAACACCGAATTCATGCGTTCCAGCTAATTGTTCGCCAGAGAATTTTATGAGAACTCGTTTATACATTGTAGGTAATTCTAGCAGACATTTGCACCGCCACGCTATACTTAACAGTATATGAAGATATATTCCTGGAACGTCAATGGCATCCGTTCTGTTGTGAACAAAAATGCACTGCAAGACTTTACTACAGAACACGACCCCGATATTTTGTGCTTGCAAGAAACGAAAGCGATGCAGGGTCAAGCCGAAATCGATTTGCCCGAATACGAAGAATACTGGAACTCAGCCCAAAAGAAGGGCTACAGCGGAACAGCGATGTTTTCAAAAATAAAACCAATTTCGATGGTGAATGGATTTCTGGATGGTATAGCTGAAAAACACGGTGTAGCCAACGACGATTATGGCGACCCGGACAAAGAGGGCAGAGTACTGACGGCAGAGTTTGAGAAGTTTTTTCTTGTTACTGTGTATACCCCAAACAGCAAAGGCGACTTATCTCGACTAAAATTGCGGGAAAAACACTGGGACCCAGCATTTTTAGAGCACCTGCAACAGCTGGAGCAAACAAAGCCGGTCGTATTCTGTGGGGACTTGAACGTCGCTCACTCTGAAGACGATTTGGCTCGACCAAAAGATAACGTTGGAAAACATGGCTTTACTGACGAAGAAAGAGCGGGATTTCAAAAGTTCATCGAAGCCGGATTTATTGACGCTTTTCGACTATTCCATACAGGCAACGGCCACTATACGTGGTGGACACACTGGGCGAACGCCCGCGCCCGCAATGTCGGCTGGCGGATTGACTATTTCCTTATTTCAAAGCAACTCAAAGACAACGTCACGACTGCGAACATCCATCCTAATGTCATGGGCTCCGATCATTGCCCAGTAAGCATTGAGATTCAGGCATGAGCCAACAAAAGTTTGCGGTGTTTGACATTGATGGCACCTTAATCCGCTGGCAGTTGTATCATGCCATTGTCGACGAACTTGCAAAAGCTGACCACATACCACCAGCGACATACGACAGTATCCGGAAACAGCGTATGGCTTGGAAAAATCGCGATCATCAAGAATCGTTCAAAGAATACGAGCGGGTCATCGTTCATGCATACGAGGAAGCTCTACCAACTCTGGATCCAGAAACATTCGATGCACTGGCTGAAAAAATTGCTCATAAATACCGCGAACAAGTCTACACCTACACTAGAGACCTCATCAAAACCCTAAAACAAGACGGCTATTTTCTACTTGCAATCTCCGGTAGCCACAAGGAGCTGATTGACCACGTGGCACCGATGTACGGATTCGATGACTGGATCGGGTCTACCTACCATCGTGATAAAGGTGCGTTTACCGGAGAGAAGTACATCGCAGCGCATTATAAAGCCGAGATTCTCCATGATCTAATAAAAAAGCACGGTCTCACTACAGAAGAAAGCTACGGAGTAGGTGATAGCTTTAGCGACAGCGCATTTCTAGAGTTGGTGGACCGCCCAATTGCGTTCAACCCAAACCGTGAACTTCTCGACATAGCAATGAAACATAATTGGAAGATTGTCTTAGAGCGAAAAAACGTCGTGTACGAGCTTGCTAATATCTCCACCACACCAACTGTTACGATTCTCTGAGGAGCTATAGCCGAAACTTCTCAAAAAAATGGTATAATAAAATCAGTAATACAGAGGAAATCCATACAAGGTTAATCTTGGATATATGACTCACATTATGACAAACAAGAAAAGCCCCCAAGTCAGCAGTCCGCATATCGGCAAAAAGTTCGCGGTTTTTGACATTGACGGCACGCTATTTCGTAGTGGCTTGTACCGAGAGGTTGCCTTCGAGCTGGTGCGCATGGGAGCCATCCCCGAATCAATCCTTAAAAAAATTGCCGACAAAGAAAATGCCTGGAAAAAGCGTTCTCATGGCAGTGCTTTTGGCGAGTTTGACCAAGCGGTCGTTGACGCACTCGACAACGAATTACCGCGGCTGAAGGTGGCATACTTTGACTTGGCGGCTGAAAAAGTCATCAATAAGCATCGTGACAATGTCTACGTCTACACCCGTGACCTAGTTAAGAAGCTCAAAACAGAAGGCCGCTTCATGTTAGCCATATCTGGTTCACAACGAGAAGTCGTCGGACCGTTTGCCGAGCACTATGGTTTTGACTACTGGGTAGGGCAGACGTTCGAGCGAGGTGATGAATTCTTCACTGGTCACGTCCGTAAAACTCATGAAGGCAAGGGGAAACATCTGAAACGGTTGATTAAAAAATATAGTCTTTCGATGGAGGACAGTATCGCGGTCGGCGACTCTGCGGGCGATATAGAAATGCTTTCCATGGTTGAGCGACCGATCGCTTTTAACCCAGAGAGTAACCTGTACGCAGTCGCTAAAGAGCATAACTGGAGCATTGTAATTGAACGAAAAAACATGATCTATAGATTGGAGCACGACAATGGCGAATACCGACTTCACCAAGCAGACAGTCACTGATCCCGCTTTCTCGGATGTGCTCTGGAGCAAACCAGAAAACAAGCAGGCTCGGGGCAAACTCTTAATTATAGGCGGTAACGAACAGGGCCTATCAGCGCCCATGGACGCGTTCAATGCTGCGACTAATGCAGGCATTGGCGAAGCTCGGGTCTTATTGCCAAATGCTCTGAAAAAAGTGACCGGTAACGTTTTGGAATTCGGTAGCTATGCACCCAGCACCCCGAGCGGGAGCTTCAACCAGCTAGCGTTAGCTGAGTTCATAGACAGTAGTGTATGGGCAGACGCCACACTTTTTGCCGGCAGTCTCGGACGAAATAGCGAAACGGCAATCGTGCTGGAAAAATACCTCCAAAAACACAAGGGTCCGGTTATTATTTCTCAAGATGCGGTAGACTACGTTATCGCAGCGACACATGTATTAACCAAGAGAGGCACGACCATACTCGTCATGAGTCTGGCTCAACTGCAAAAATACGCAAAAAACATTAAACTCCCCCAAGCTATTACGCTCCAGATGGACCTACTCCAGCTTACTGCTGTAGTGCAAGACCTCAGTAGCACGCGCGGCGTATCATTTGTCGTAAAACATCTCAAAAATATTATCGTTGCACACGACGGAAATGTCAGCGTCACGCAACTAACTGACGACATAGATGTCTGGCGCGTGAAAACAGCAGCCTGCGTGAGCGTATGGCTAATCCAACAGCCAGAAAAGCCATTTGAGGCAATTAGCACCGCTGTTTGGAAGTATATTCAGAAAAAAGACTAGGTGGTTGCTCGATATTAAGTATGCGTGGTGCCGCAGGACGGACTTGAACCGTCACGGTATTGCTACCACAGGATTTTGAGTCCAGCGTGTCTACCAATTCCACCACTGCGGCCCCATACATACTTATTTGCAGGCGAGACTAAGGTTCAGATATAATCAGTGTTACATTTTTAATCGTGAACTGTAACCTATATTGTACTATACTTGTTACTAGCTATGCCACATCTAGAACATGACGAGCCTAACAGTTACGCACTTCCACGTAAAAATTCGAAGGTCATAGAGCCCTTGGCTAAGACCGATGACGACAACGCGGCCGTCGACCTTATCAGGCAAAAGATTGGCCAACTTTATCAGACCGAGCCAGACGCAGAAACTGAAATTGACGAAGCAGAAGCGGTGCCGAGCACACAACGGTCGAAGCACCAACAATATATGCATGAGCTCAGTCAAAGTGGTAAGTCGCTGGCAGACATTCAAACTGCCTGGCACTCGTACTACAGCGACCTACCTGATAACGAAAAACATGAAGTCTGGCAAGAGTTCTACGGTGAACATAAAAAGCAGGCAGCGCATCAGACGAAACAATCAAAACCAACCCAAGTGAGCACAATCGAACAACGCCCAAGAAGAACAGTGTACGACACGCATGTACAATCTAAGGATTATTCGCCTCAGCCAGAAGAAGTCCCTGCCATAAAACAAAAACTGCTCGAAAAAATTGCAGGCCAAAACCAATCAAGGCAAGCAAACGTTAAGTCGGCCGTGTTTGGTCTCAGTATGGGTGCAATCGTCTTGCTGGTTATGAGTTTTGGCTTTTTCAACCAACGATTTATCGCACCGTTCGTCACACCGAGTAGGGTACTCAGCTCTACACCTCTCATCGTTGATGATAACGCTGCCGTCGGCGAAGATCCAAAGATTATTATCCCGAAGATTAATGTCGACATCCCCACGGTATATGATGAAGAATCAATTAACGAAGCAGCTGTTCAACGAGCGCTTGAAGACGGCATTCTACACTACCCAACCACCCCAGAACCGGGACAGGCTGGTAACAGCGTTTTTTTTGGTCACTCGAGTAACAACATACTCAATCGAGGGAAATATAAATTTGCCTTTGTACTTTTAAACCGCCTGGAGCCGGGAGATACCTTTATGCTCGAAAAGGACGGCACCCGATACGTCTACCGCGTGTACGACACGAAGATTGTTCCTCCTACCGACCTGAGTGTCCTGGACCCAGACCCCGGCAGAGAATCTATCGCTACACTCATTACCTGCGATCCGCCAGGTACGTCTATTAACCGCCTGGCAGTATTTGGTGAGCAAATCAGTCCCAGCCCTGCCGACAACACAGAAAATACTCTGCCACCACCAAGCGTAAATCCTCAGCCGGAGGTACTGCCCAGTAATGCGCCAAGCTTATGGCAACGGATAACTGGCAGTATTAATTAACTAACTGGCTACTCTTCTTCGTTGTAGCGCAGTGACGTACGCTGCAGTGTACCGTACAAGTCGTCATTCTCTGATGGAGCGATACAATACAAGTACTCGTACCCGTTATCTACGAGTGGACGGAATGAAGATTGGCAGGGTACAAGCTCTTGTTCGTTGTACCCATCAAAATCTATAACGCGAAGTATGTCATCGGCCACAACGGTAATCCGATGACCATCCAGCCAAAACGCCTGCGCATTACTCTCATTACCAAACGTGTACGAATAACTTTCTTCTCTCTCTAGATCATAAATAGAAAATTCACCCTCGGCTTGCATCATGATGTTGCGGGCATTGGAAGAAAAAGAAACCTTTGATGGTTCGGCTTCACTTCTAAGTGTAACTTCTGGAATGAGCGGTTGTGTCGAGTCAGCCCGTATAGCATCGACGGGATTTTTGTATACAGAAGTCTTTTTTTCTGATGTGCTGCCTATAACAACGTACCAAGCACCGTCAAACCGAGCAATATCTAACAGATACGAATCTCGTCCATCTCGTCGCGGGAGCGAACCAATGCCGTATTCTTGATCATCTTGCAATACCCGCACTCGTACAGTCTGAGACTGACTGCCGTTGTTTCGAACAGGAGCGGTATTCTCAACATATAAAACCGTGTCGCTACCGTGTGATCGATACGTCAAGATATCCTCGAGCAAAACCTCGCTAGCATCAGTTGCTAACTCTGCCGACCACAACCGGCCCGACACTGCATCATGGAGATGATAGCTATCAAATTGCTTGTCTATGAGTGAAACCGTCGTAAACGGGATGTCAGAAAAACGTGATGATAGATTCTGGCTAGCGTTCGGTGTATCTATAGCTAGTAGAATAAACTCCTCGCCACCATCATGCACGTGCTTAAGGACAACGTGTCGGTTATCGTTAGACCACTCAACTAGCTCTAGTGAGCTACCTGGTTCGCTTGGTGTCATAATCCCTGGCGGCAGCGTAAAGAATGTCGGTAAATTTACTTCCTGGCTTAAGTCGTACAACACAAAGGCATCTGCTTTCTGGGCCTCCTGAAGCAACAACCATCCTCGATCAGGAGACGTCGTCATCAGTCTTGGCTGAGAGGCAAATGTCCGATACGTCGATTGTTCTAAGTCCTGCGCAAACAAAAACGGGTATGAGAATCGTTCAACCCGACCACCGCGTAAATCCAGGCTTCGCGTCCAGCTGCGATAGCCATCTTCACGGATTTCTAAGTCGTAGTCGCCCTCAGGCAAAACCAATCGCTGATCGCCTCGTCCGCGAAGCTCTCCGTCGACATACACATTCGCTGCAATTGGATTGGTATCGATAAACACAAGACCGTTCTGGATGACATTACCTGTTGTTCGGTCAAACGAAAAACCATAGGACAACAGCACAAGAATCGTTGTGCCAAGCCCGATTAAAACTGCCATCAATGCGTAACCAATAAACAGTTGTCGGGTATGTTTTCGTTTTTTTATTGGGTCTAGGAAATCCATGTGTACTGCATGTTAGTATACTCCCCGATACAGCTCATGTTCAAATACCTTGTAAAACTTTCGCATTTTTAGTTGATTTCCAGTGTGCTCTCTAGCCCGATCGCGAATATGTCTATGTTTCTGGAGGGGTAGCCATAGCTACACTGACAGGAAGATGGACATGTGCAGCCGGGCTGAAGTGCAGTGGAGACAGCAAAAAATACGAAAGTCCTACCTTGTATAAAAAAATGTTTAACGATAAGATAATGCATAAGCCATTTACTCAAACAAGGCGAGGGGATAGCTAAAAACGCAATGTCAAACAACCACATAGAGCTTAACGGTACGACATACGATACCCGCACAGGGAAAATCATATCGAGTACTGTTAATAAGACCCACTCTCAGTCGTCAGGAGCTAACGTCGATGGTTTTGTCCGACCCAAAAAAAATCCAGTCCGTACCTCGCCAGTTTCCGTGAACACAAGAACCAACCAACCACAAAAATCCCAAACGTTAATGCGGCACGCCGTCAATAAGCCAGAAAACTTGGATTCATCCAGTATCTCTGCCCAGCACGCCCAATCTTCAGTGTCCCAGAAACGATTTTTTTTTAACTCATCGCGACTTGAACGTGCTGCTACAGCAACAAAAAGTGCAACCGTACAGAAGTTTAGCCATGCCCAGTCCGCACCAGCACGGGCTACAACTACGGCCTCAAGCTCTGTCCATGAGGCAGAACCTTCGCCACTACCAACAAATCAACCACAACACAAGACGGGCATGTCCACGCCAGTCCAACCTCAGCAAAACGTTATGGAGCGCGGACTCCAGAAAGCCCAAAGTCACGAAAATGAACCCTTCAAGTCACAATCGTTTATCGAAAAAATGGCTTCACGACTTCGCCTTAAGCCAGCGACCCTTAGGTACTCTCTTGCCGGACTAGCTATTATTGTCGTTACAGGCTTCCTCATACAATTGAGTGTTCCTCGTATTACGATGCGACTAGCTGCCGCCCGTGCGGGAATTTCTGCTAACTTACCTGACTACAAACCAGCTGGGTTCACGCTCAGCAGTACTGTTGATTACCGGCCTGGACATGTAGCTCTAAGCTATCAGTCTGTTAGCGACAACCGATCATTCCGAGTCAGCCAAACAGAGTCTGATTGGACAAGCGACACACTCTTGAAAAACTTTGTCGAAGAAAAAGGTCTGTATCAAACTATTCCAGACAAAGGCAAAACCATTTACATATATGATGGTGCCAATGCGACGTGGGTGGACGGCGGTATCTGGTATAGCGTCGAAGGTGCATCATCGCTAAACAGCGATCAACTTCTCAAAATTGCCAACAGCCTCTAATTTCAGTCATGTGCATATGTAGTCCAGATATCGTACAATGAACAACGTGAAAAACGTGAGAACCAGATTTGCCCCCAGCCCAACCGGATACCTACATGTCGGTGGTGTTCGCACCGCCTTGTTTGCGTGGCTAATCGCTAGGCAGAATAACGGACAGTTTATACTCAGACTAGAGGATACCGACAAGAAACGAGAAGTTGCCGGAGCCGATGCCCACCTCATGAAAAGCCTGCGTGAACTTGGAATTGATTACGACGAAGGTCCTGACGCGCCAGGAGAGTACGGACCATACCGCCAAAGTGAACGGCTTGATGTCTATACGGCTTGGGCGGGTAAACTCGTCGCCCAAGGTAGAGCCTATGCAGATCCGTATAGCCCAGACGAGGTACAAGCCTTCCGAGAGCTTGCACAACGAGAAAAGCGCCCATTCTTATATAGAAACCACCGACCCGAGAATCCACCAGCTTGGGATGGCTTTCAATCGTTGCGATTTTTGTCGGAACCAAAAAATTACCAGTGGCACGATGAAGTCATGGGAGACCTTTCAACCGGCCCTGAAGTAATTGACGATTTTGTACTTATAAAAAGTGACGGATACCCAACCTACAATTTTGCACACATCGTCGATGACAAACTTATGCAGATATCTCACATCATTCGCGGGCAAGAGTTTATCGCCAGTGTTCCTGGGTACCTTAATGTATACGAGGCACTGTCTTTGACACCTCCTATCATGGCCACCATGCCTCCAATACTCGGCCCAGACGGAAACAAAAAACTGAGCAAGCGAGATGGCGCAAAAGACATACTCAACTACATAGATGATGGTTTTTTACCTACAGCACTGCTCAGTTTTATTGCTACCCTTGGCTGGAATGATGGAAGCGAGCAAGAACTGTTTTCGACGGACGAACTCATAAAAAAGTTCTCTCTCGATCGTGTCGGTCGTGGCGGGGCCCGCTTTGACGAACGTCGCCTGCAATGGGTTAATGGTTCATTCATCAGACAGTTGGACCCAAAAACGCTCTTTAATCAAGCAAAAAAATATCTGCCAGAAGAAGCTCACTCAGCAGAGGAGTCCTACAACCTAGGCATCATCACGCTGGTGCAGGAGCGGTTGAAATTCTTTAAAGAGTTACCTGAGTTGACGATGTTTTTTTACAAAGATTTGCCGGTAGACGCATCACTCCTATCGACACACAAGAAGTTAAAGAAATATGAAAACCAACGACTCATAGAGCTACTACAGCTAACGCTAGAGGCAGTGCAGGGGAGTGACTTTACGCCAGAAGGCCTAACGCAGGTTCTCAATGACTTGCTAGCCCAAACCGAGGAGAAGCCGATGACACTATTTAGCCTTATCCGGATTGCCACCACGCAAGCACCTGCCTCACCGCCTCTTGCGGAAACAATGGCATTACTTGGTAAGGACACTGTCATAAAACGCATAAAAAACCAGCTAGAAGCACTAGCGTAAACCACTAGCTCTGGTATAATACAACCTGATATATATTAGCCGATTTCGGCCCAAGGTGGCCTAGACGACCTATGGACAACAACCCACCAACGCGAAACCAGTCGGATCCGACACTCCCTCAACCCCAAGAAATGGTCGAGTCTGTTGTTGCGCAACCGAAAAAAAGCCCAAAAAAGGGTCTCAAAATTAGTGACATATCTTCCTCAATTAAAACGTTCTGGCACGAATCAAGTAAGAAAAAACGAATCGTAACCGTCGCTATACTGCTAGCATTACTCGTGGGTACCGGAACCGGTATTGCGTTACTGTTTCGAAACGATCCTCCAGCCCCAGCTCCCGTCATTATCGAAGAACCCGAACCAGAAGCACCACCAGAACCAACCACCGTCGCCTCACCACTAACAGGTGTTCAAGTAAAGCCCGAGCAGGCAGAACTGCCCGTGACAGCCGTGATGGTAGAGAACAGCCCCGACGCCCGTCCACAATCAGGACTACAAGAAGCTGGTGTCGTGTTTGAAGCTATGGTAGAGGGAGGCATTACTCGGTTTATGCCTTTATATCAAGAAGATACGCCTGAAGTCATTGGTCCAATCCGCTCTGCCCGCCGTGGCTATCTTGACTGGTTGCTTGGCTTCGATGCAGCCCTTGCACACGTCGGTGGCAGTCCGTTCTCCCTTCAACGTATACGCAACGAAAATATAAAAGACCTAGACCAGTTCGCAAACCCTGGAGCATATTACCGCTCCAATAACCGGTTTGCTCCACACAACATGTACTCAAGCCGTGCATCATTACTTGAAATCCACCAAGCCAGAGGCTACACGTCCAGTAGCTTCAGTGGCTTTGTGCGGAAGAACCCCGAGCCGGCCGAAATGCCAACTATGAGTAGTGTCAATGTTCGAATATCTCAGCCTCTCTACAATATCCGGTTCGATTACGATAAAACGACAAATTCTTACGCCCGCTTCATTGGTGGCGTTCCGCATGTCGACGAACAAACAAATAAACAGATTATGTCGGAAGTATTTGTTGTTATCGTCACGTCCTACTCAAAAGACGGCATTTATTCCAACTACCGGACCACGGGTAGCGGGAAGGCATTTATCTTCCAGGACGGTGAAGTCGTTGAAGGTATCTGGGAGAAACCAGATAAAAAGACAAATTTTCGCTTTGGCGACGCGAACGGTTCGCCGATAGGACTGAACCCAGGCAAAACCTGGGTTACGCTTGCTACGAGCGATCAAGATGTCGACATTAAACCGTAAGGATTGCTTAGTATGAATCATTCCGAACACCTTAAAGCACAGTTGTTTAGAAGGATTTATGTTGCACTTATCTTTGTTGCTTCAATTAGCTCGTTGGCGTGGTTTGGCGCACGGGAAATAGTAGGACTCAACTATGCAATATCAGGAATCATAACAGGAGCTACTGTTCTTTCTACCTGCCTGTTCTTCGGTGGATTACTCACGAAGATTGTGTCTACACCCCTGGATGCACTTACTCAAGCTATTCTACACGTCTCTCCGGGCTACGAAGAAAATAACTCACTCGCTCCCAACCTCGAGAAAGTGCGTCTTGGGCGTGAGCTTGTCACCAGCCTTAGCCTCCAAGTATATCAACTCGCCAGTACAGAATCAGCCCAAGCAGTCGACGTTACGTCTCACCGCAAAGAAGTCATCCAAGCAATAAATGTCATCAACCATTTACCACTACCGCTGTTTGTTTTTAACGGCCAACTCATCGTGACCAACGCGAGTGAAGCTGGCATAGAATACTGCGGTACCACAAGTGCAGAGATATTTGGAAAACCACTTGAAGAATCTCTCCGACTGGAATTTCCAAGTGAGTCTACACTTGACAACTGGATTACGGAATGCCAGAAAAACAAAGTTACAAATACTATCTTTTGGGAACGGGTACACGTCAGCTTACCCGATGGAACGACCAAACAATGTGATGTAAGCGCACACTACAACCGAGACAATCCAAGCGGTGCCGACTTTATCGTAACGCTATTTGACCGAACAGAAAGCTACAACGAAGACGACGAATCAATGGGCTTTGTCGCGTTGGCCGTCCACGAACTGCGCACACCGGTTACTATGCTTCGTGGATACATCGAAGTATTCGAAGAAGAACTCGGAGATCAACTCAACGACGAGCTTAAAGACTTCATGCACAAAATGGGCGTGGCCGCCAGCCAGCTCACGATATTTGTCAACAACATTCTAAACGTTGCGCGAATTGAACAAAACCAGCTGATGATGCAGCTACAAGAAGCAGACTGGCCAAAAACACTGAACAAAGCGCTGGACGATATGGAGATCCGAGCGAGCATCAAGGGTATGACGATTGAGCGTAACATTGCAACTGATATCCCAACAGTGGGCATAGACAAAGTTAGTATGTATGAAGTTATCGCAAACCTCATTGATAACGCTATCAAATACAGCCCCAACAAAAGCAAGATAATAGTCTCCGCGGCTGTTGGCAAAAATGGCACTGCCGAAACCACCATTCAAGATTTTGGTACCGGTATGCCCGCAAGCGTCACTGCCAATTTGTTCGAAAAATTTTATCGGAACCACCGTACTCGTGGTAAAGTCGGCGGTACCGGGTTGGGACTATATCTAACCAAGGCAATTGTCTCAGCCCATGGTGGTCAAGTCTGGGTACGCTCAAAAGAAAACGAAGGTAGTACGTTCGGGTTTAGCGTTTCGCAATACGCTCAACTTGCGGACGAGCTCAAGAACAGTAATAATAAGGATATTATCCGCCAATCACACGGCTGGGTCAAAAACCACTCCATGTATCGACGATAAAGGATTTTACGTATGCAAGACGACACAGCCCAACAACCAACAAACCCCGCCCCGACCAAAGGCAATATTCTCATTATCGAAGATGAGTATTTTATTAGCGAACTCTACGTCAGGGCACTCAAGCGGGCAGGGTACGCAGTAGAACTTGCGGTAGATGGCGCAGATGGTCTAGCAAAAGCAGAAACAGACACCTACGACCTTATATTGCTCGATATTATGGTTCCAACCATTACTGGTACCGAGATATTAAAAAAATTGCGCAACCCAAGTAACGCAAAACAGATACGCGCGAAAATAATCGTTACAACCAACCTAGAACAAAGCGAAGAAAACAAAGCAGCGATTGAAGCCCAGGCTGATGCCTATATCATCAAGGCGGAGATTACACCAAAACAGCTCGTGGAGTTTTTAGCAGAGATTGGGTAAGGCTGATTTAAAGCCGTAACCTAGAGGTCCTTTTGACAGGTGGCCTCACCGGGAAAGCGTCAGGGCTGTTGCACCTGACTATATCCGCTCAGCCATGCGCGGAGCAAGCTCCTGTGAGTGGCTTCGCTCCACGAACCTGGGTGTTCGATTGTTCCACTGAGTGGAACGCACCAATGAAAATGCCCCACCTTGTGTGGGGCATTTTCATTGGTGACCTCACCGGGAATCGAACCCGGATTGCCAGGATGAGAACCTGGTGTCCTAGCCGTTAGACGATGAGGCCATTAAGTGCTATTTCCTAGACTAGGATAACAGATGTAAAGGTGTTTTCATCCTGGGGCCAGGATGTCTTGATGATTTTGCTCGGGTAGCCTCGCAGGCTGGTGTCCTAGCCGTCTGGGCGATGAGGCCGGATACTTTCTGCTGAACGGAAATTATAGTAGCACACCAGACCACCAGTTGTCGCGTTAATGTAAGATGTAAAAATATGATTTTTCACGTATACTCGTAGATAAGCTTAAGTTAAATACAGGTGGGCAAAACCAACAGATGCATTACACAAGTGACCGCTGGTTACACTTTTACCGATACATAACAAGCGCTCTGCAGGTGCTACTTATTGCGTTGTTCGTCGGTGTCATGATCAACGTCAATCTGGCGTCTATACCTATGTTTAACGCTGTCAACCCGGTCTCTGTCGGACTAGCTGGGTTACATGTTCTTTTTGCGTTGTTTATCTACCATATTGTCGAAAAAAAGAGTGCCGTTATCGCCACGACTATCCTTGGTGGGCTCTTCACGATAAACATCTTAAGTTTAATGCACGTCAGCGGGGGACTACATTCACCGTGGGTTATCGGCTGGGTTATTGTCTGTCTACTGGGTGGTATCCTTGGACCAGCTATTTCGTCTGGCCCAGCATTTCTTATCACGCTGTATTACGTCTTGGTACAGGTATCTGCATTTGACGCCATCAACGGTGAAAGTAGCTTATTCGACCTGCAAGCAATTGCCGTGCTCGTTGGCACCTTCGCACTGTCCATCCTTAGCTGGCTGTTTTGGAAAAAGAAATATATCAACACCTCGACAGTTGAGGTCCAGAAGCTAACCGGTCAGCTCAAGAGCCGTCAACAAATGTCAGATATATTAGTCCAATCCATAACCGACGGTATTATCGTCGTAGATACAGCTGGCAAAATATCAGTCATGAATCCAGCGGCTGGCAAAATGACAGGATGGGGTGTTGAGGAGGCGGTCGGTATTGATATCCGCCTGGTCGCCAAATTAAAACAAGAAGATGGAAAAGACATACCAGAAAAAGAAAATATCTTCTCGCAAGCCCTCACCAGCCAAAAGTCGGTCGAAGCTGTCCAACAGATGATTGACCGATCAAACAACACCATCATAACGTCACTCGTCGTTTCGCCAATCATATTGCCACAAAACAACGAACTAGCCGGTGCGGTTGCGGTCATCCGTGACATTAGCGAGGCTCGAGCCGAAGAAGCCCGTCGGGCAGATTTTATCAGTACCGCCAGTCACGAAATGCGTACTCCCGTAGCTGCCATTGAGGGATATCTAGCACTAGCCTTGAACGAAAAAGTCAGTCAGATAGACAGCAATGCCAGAAGTTACCTCCAAAAAGCTCACTCCAGTACCCAGCATCTCGGTAAGCTATTCCAAGACCTCCTAACCAGTGCGAAAGCAGAAGATGGTCGGCTAGTCAGCCATCCTAAAGTTATAGAAATTGGTGAATACGTTCAACAACTAACTGATGACTTACGATTTACAGCCGAGAAAAAAGGCCTACTGATGGATTTAGTTATAGGCTCAGCAGACAAAGCTAGCAACACCAAGGCGGTCGCGGGGGGCAAAACGATTAAACCGCTGTATTACGTCGTTGCCGACCCAGACCGATTACGCGAAGTCATTACCAACCTTTTTGACAATGCCGTTAAATACACAGAATCCGGCAAAATTACTATCGGTCTGACCGGCAATAACGACGTAATTCAGATGTTTCTTCGGGACACCGGTCCTGGCATACCAGCAGAAGATGTTCCGCACTTATTCCAAAAGTTTTACCGCGTCGACAACTCCGCGACCAGAACCATTGGTGGAACAGGGCTAGGGCTGTTTATATGCAAAAAGATTATCGAACTGTATAAAGGACGAATCTGGGTAGAGAGTGAGTGGGGGAAGGGCAGTACCTTCTATATCAATATGCCCCGCATATCATCACAGCAAGCTTCGGCCGAGCAAGCAAAAGAGACAGACAGTTAGGCGCTCTTAACGGTACCGTGTTTCGTGATACAATGAAATCAACATAAGCGCTATAATATATATCAAATAAGGAGCAGTACCATACTATGTCGAAAATAATGCTTGTCGAAGATGACAACAACCTTCGAGAAATATACGAAGCACGACTTTTGGCGGAAGGCTATGAAATTATTTCGGCAAAGGACGGCGAGGAAGCGCTTGCGCTCGCTACAAAGGAAAAACCTGATCTGATTATTTCTGACGTTATGATGCCCAAAATCAGTGGTTTCGATATGCTCGACATCCTACGCAGTACGCCAGGCATCGAACAAACCAAAGTAGTCATGATGACCGCCCTTTCTCAAGCAGAAGATAAAGCCCGGGCCGACAAGCTTGGAGCCGACAAATATCTCGTCAAGTCGCAAGTTACCTTAGAAGACGTCGCCAAGGTTGCCGACGAGCTCTTAAATGGTCCACGGAAGTCAGAAACAGCAGACGTTCCACAAACTGAACTAACAGACGAAAATAACGCACCCTCATTGCAAACAGATAATGAAACATCTCTAGAACCAGCTACTCAACCAGCGCCAGTTGAACAACAAGATGTCCCGATGGCAAACGCCCCACCTGAAGAAACTTCAGCTCCAGCTCCTTCATCTGTTCCAGCTCAAGCTCCAGAGCCGACGACTACTCCTGCTCCAGAGGCAAATCAAGAACCACAAACATCGCAGGAACCAGCGCCACAACCGGCGCAACAAAGCCCACCCCCGCAACCAACAGCAACGATGCCAAATGTAACACCTGACACTCCTCCAGTGGTTGCCGAGCCGGCTCCGCAACCAGCCCCAACGCAAAACGCCCCAACCGATACATCCACGCCCAAGGCCAACGACCCAGTAAACCTCATGCCAAACGAACCGGCTCAATCTACTGAGGACGAAAAAGACTCGGTCAACGCACAGATTGATGACTTTGTTCAAAACCAGCTAAAAAACGAAGAGCCAGCGCCAGTCGAGGCTCCTACTCAGCAGCCTACACCAACCCCAGAAGACCCCTCCGAGAGTCAACTTGACGCGACAGACGGAAACAGCACTGCTTCTTTACCGAGTGCTGAACCCACGCAATCAATCGAAGTCAAAGACGCTCCATCAGAACCCGAAAGCTCAAATCAGCAACAAACCTCCAACACGTCTGAAAACCTCGTTGATGCTGCAGCCACTAATGTCATAGACAACAAAGTAGCTGATAACGATCAGCCACAGCCAGCTCCTCCGAAAACACCAGACCCGAACTCGACAACACCGAGTTCCGCCACCGGTGGACAACGAGTCATTCAACCACTGCCAAGCACCGAAGACTCGTCCAAGCCAAACATACATCAACTCGCCCAAGAAGAAGACAAAACACATCCTTCAGCCGGACCACCTCCGACAACATCAGTTGTGTCTCCAAACGGACAAACAGTTACACCATCCTCTCCAAACAACCAGCCCGACACTACACAACCCGGCAACGTCATTCAGCCTGGTGGTAACTCAGACAACCAGGACGTCAATCAAATAGCTTTGTAGTATTTCAGTTGCTCTGTTAGCATTTCAAGCATGCGCATAAATCAGTTCATCGCTCAGGCAACTGGCCTCAGTCGCCGTAAAGCCGACGATATCGTCAAGACAGGTAGAGTAACCATCAGCGGAACTAATGGCGCTCTCGGCGCCGTAGTAACGCCTCAGGACGTTATTTTGCTCGATGGTAAGCCACTTAACATCCAGGCAATCCGTACAGTCGTGTTCCATAAGCCTGTCGGCTATATTTGTTCGCGTGACGGGCAGGGGAGCGACACCATATACGATGTGCTTCCGTATGACCTACACATGCTCAAACCGGTAGGCCGGCTCGATAAAAACTCATCGGGCATATTGCTACTCACAAACGACGGAGCGCTAGCCGAAAAGCTAACACACCCCAGCCAGAAAAAGTCCAAAAAGTACTCCGTTAGGCTTCATAAAGCTCTTACTCCTCAAGATGCAGATACGATTTCATCTACCGGCGTAACACTGGATGACGGGCTGAGCCGGCTGACACTGCAACCTCAATCGTCTCCAAAATCGTGGCAAATTACCATGCACGAGGGCAGGAACAAGCAGATACGCCGAACGTTTGAAGCGCTCGGATACCGAGTGACTCATCTCCACCGAACATCATTTGGTCCCTACAAGCTCGACGACCTTCCGACGGGCGCATGGACCGAGTGCACGCCAACGGCGACCGACTCCGTATAACTTGGTAGCTTTCTAAGGTGTTTTCTGCGATAATAGTACATAACTATGAAGAAAAAAGTACCAATTGTAGCGATTGTCGGGCGTGCCAATGTCGGCAAATCAAGCCTCTATAATGCTATCCTCCGGCGCAGGGAAACTATCGTGGCGCAAGAAGCCGGGACGACGCGTGACGCTATCTGGGCAAAAGCACAGTACAACGACAACGCGTTTTGGCTGATTGACACCGCTGGCATGAAGACTGCGGAAGATGATTTTGAGCTAACCATTCAAGAGCAAATCAAACAAGCATCCGAGAGTGCCGATATTATCTGGGTAGTCGTAGAGGCTGATACGCCAATCACCGATGAAGACCGCCGTGTCGCCAAGATTTCTCTCAAGAGCAAAAAGCCTGTCTTCCTGGTCGTCAACAAAGCCGACAAGATAAAAAAAGCTCAGATAGAAGACTACCAAAAACTTGGCATTAAACAGATATCATTCACCAGTACCACACAAAACCGCGGTATCCGGGATTTACTCGAAGAACTTGTGGGCGTTATCCCTGCGGTCAAGCCAGAAGAAGAAACAGACACAATTCGCGTTGCTCTGCTTGGTCGGCCAAATGTTGGTAAATCAGCCCTATTTAACGCCCTGGCAAAAAAACAGCAGGCTATTGTAGCGGACCGAGCAGGGACCACTCGTGATGTCAATAAAACGATTGTCCGTTACGAAAAAAAAGCCGTAGAGCTTCTCGACACGGCAGGTATTCGTAAACAGGGGAAAATCGAGAAAGGCATCGAACACTTCAGCGTCCTGCGAACCCTCTCAGCAATCGAAGTAGCCGACATCTGCCTTCTACTTATTGATGCCAATGAAACGTATGTCCAGCTCGACCAAAAAATCGCTGGCATGATAAAAGAAGCCAATAAAGGCTTGATTTTGGTGGTCAGCAAATGGGATAGCCTCGAAAAAGACGCCTTTACGCGTGACATTATGGCTAAAAAAATAGCTTTTCAGTTTGACTTTATACCTTGGGCGCCGCTGGTATTTACGAGTAGTGTCAGTGGTCAAAACGTGTCTAAGCTCTTTGAAATCATCACCGAAATATCACAAGCGCAACAAAAGCTTATCAAAACAGCCGATATTAACCGCTGGTTGCGTGAAGTAACAGTTAAGCACCCGCCAGCCGGACTCAAAAACCGCCACCCGAAACTCAACTACATCGTGCAAGAAGCAGATAACCCGACAAACTTTAAAGTATTTGGTGCCCACACCAAGCTCCTGCACTGGAGCTACAAACGGTTCATGGAGCGAGAGCTTCGCGAAAAGTTTGGCTTTGCCGGTACTGCCGTACGATTTTGGTTCTTCGAAAAACACGACACACACAAACACGGCGCCAAACCAAGCAAACGCAACAGCTCTAGTCATAAAGAATCAACCCAGCTCGACCGTGACTAAATAAAGGGGGTCATCGATGGCGTTATTTCAAAAAAAACCGCAAGTCAGCAATAACTTACCACTCTACACGATGGGCTTAAACGGTAACACGTTTCTTATTGTCGGCCTGGGCAACCCGGGCAAGAAATACGACCAGACTAGGCACAACATCGGCTTTGACTGTCTAGATTCCTTCGCTGAAGCACACGACTTCCCTGGGTGGAAAGAAAAGAAAAACCTTCATTGTCTTGAGGCGCTTACCCAGCTCGGCGATAATCGGATTATTTTATGTAAACCAATAGCCTTTATGAACAACAGCGGACAAGCGGTTCGCGCTATTCAGGATTTTTATAAACTGCCGACGGAATCCATCATCGTGGTCCACGATGAACTTGATATACCGTTCGGGCAAATACGAAGCCGAGTCGGAGGTAGTGCCGCTGGTCATAACGGCGTTACTTCAGTTATCGAGCACACTGATGGCGATTTTGGGCGACTGCGGATTGGCATTAAGCCAACCCGGGACTATCAAGAGGATAGCGCCGCTTTTGTGCTTGGATCATTTAGTACTGATGAAAAACCTCACATCAAAGACATTACCCGCGAAGCGACAGCCATGCTGACTGAATATGTATTTAACGGAAAGCTGACGCCAGAAACCCGAAACTGCCTTTTGTAGGCACACAAAAAACGAGCCTCTAGAGGGGGTGGGCACCGCTAGAGACTCGTTCCATGAGGCATTCCAGGTAAACCTGAGATGCCTCTAACCACCCTTCAACCCACCCCAGCGAAGCGTCGATTAACCATATGTAACAGTGGTTCGCGCCGCTAACGCGTCAAGGACACGTCAGACATACTTGATATTCGCCATTGATTGGACCTCCGTAACATCCATACAGATGTCGACGAGAGGCTCCCGCTCCACGCGCGATAAAGCGACGTGAAATGGGGCAACAGTTAAAGGGGTTAGTTTGTCTTAGAACGCTGACCGAATAATCGGTCGGCTTATTGTTTGCAAAAACGTGGAGGGTAACAACGTATGGCTCGCAAAAAGCACGCTCTAAAACAATCTAACAATGTTTTCTAACAGTTTAACCTGTTAGAATGGGGGATATAAGGTGCGTAAACAGTTTGAATAACCGTTTACAGGTAAATACTTTAGCAAATAAACTACATTATGTCAATAGCAAAGTCATGAACTATGGTTAAAGTCAATAGGCTAACGCTTACCAATTCACAGCTCCCTGATATGCTCCGGCACATCCCACATCCACCGGCGCAGTTGTATGTACGTGGATCTTTAGAGTTATTGCATGCAGTACCTAAACTCGCCGTCGTTGGTGCACGCAAAGTTACCCCCTATGGCAGGGGAGTCACCGAAAAACTTGTTCGAGAGGTAACCGGCGCAGGCGTCACCATAGTCAGTGGGTTAGCGCTCGGGGTTGACGGCATTGCCCATCAGAGCTGTCTTGATGCTGGTGGGCAAACAATCGCCGTTATGCCATGCGGTCTCGACAAAATATACCCAGCCACCCATCAACGATTAGCGGAAAAAATCCTCGAAAACGGCGGGACACTCATCAGTGAGTACGAACCGGGCACACCACCCCTTCGTCAGCATTTCATTGCTCGCAACCGTCTGGTGTCAGGCCTAAGTGACGCGGTACTCATCACTGAGGCGGCTCGCAAAAGTGGCACCCTGCACACCGCGAACTTTGCGCTGGAGCAGGGGAGAACAGTCTTGGCGGTACCGGGAAACATCACCAGTCCTTCTAGTGCGGGAACAAACAGCCTGCTCTCAGCCGGAGCTGTAGCAGCGCTCGAATCCAGCGACGTCCTGAGGGAGCTTAACGTCAACACAGAACAAGCCAATATGCAATTACCACTCGGTGATACGCCAGAAGAAACCAAAATTATCCAGCTTATATCCGAAGGGATAAGCGAAGGAAAGGTTCTGCTAGAAAAAAGTGGTGCCGACACCCATGTCTTCAGCCAAACGATGACTATGCTAGAACTGTCTGGCACTATCAAACCACTCGGTGCCGATCACTGGTCTTTATCGTAAATAAAGAATGATTTGCCGTTTACACTACATTATAGGTACACTGATTGGCGTATGTCTAAGAACCTCGTAATTGTAGAGAGCCCCGCAAAGGCCAAAACCATTGAAAAGTTCCTCGGCAAAGACTACCAGGTTAAAAGTAGTTTTGGTCATATTCGAGATTTGCCAAAAAAAGGCCTCAGTATTGATGTTGATAATGGCTTTCAACCAGAGTATGAGATAAGCACCGATAAAAAGAAGGTCGTATCTGAGCTAAAAAAAGCCGCCAAAGATGCCGTCATTTGGCTCGCGAGTGATGAAGACCGCGAGGGAGAGGCCATAGCCTGGCATCTCTGCCATGCTCTTAAAATCGATCCAGCCACCACAAAGCGAATTGTGTTTCACGAAATCACCAAGACTGCCATAGACGAAGCCATAAAGCACCCGCGCACGGTCAATCAAGAACTCGTAAACGCCCAGCAAGCCCGACGAATCCTGGACCGCCTCGTCGGGTATAAACTTTCGCCAGTACTTTGGAAAAAGATACGACCAGGGCTATCAGCCGGACGCGTTCAGTCAGTCGCTGTTCGGCTGATTGTTGAACGCGAACGCGAAATTCTTACCTACGCACCAACGTCGTCCTATAAAGTCGCTGGTGTTTTCTTGGTTGAAAAGTCAACGGAACTACCAGCAGAGCTGAAGCAAAAATACGACGATAAAGCCTCTGCGCACGAATTATTAGATAGCCTTTCTTCGGCAACATTTACTGTCAAAAGTGTCGACCAGCGGCCGGGTACACGTAATCCGTCAGTCCCATTCACAACCAGCGGCCTCCAACAAGAAGCCGCCCGCCGGGTCGGATTTGGTGTTCGCCAAACCATGAGCGTTGCTCAGCGCCTGTATGAAAGCGGACTTATAACCTACATGAGAACAGACAGCACAACTCTGTCAAAGCTCGCCCAAGACGGCGCTGAAAGCTATATCAAGAAGAACCTCGGAGCTGAATATCACAAGCTTCGACAGTTTAAGACCAAGCAACAAAGCGCCCAGGAAGCCCACGAAGCTATTCGCCCAACCGACCTCCATAAACCTAGCGCTGGTGACGACGCCAACCAAACAAAACTCTACGAACTCATCTGGAAACGGACCATCGCCAGTCAAATGACACCGGCGGCAATCGACCGAACCGAAATAGGCATCGCCAATGACAAAACCAAAGATGTTTTTGTCGCCAAGGGAGAGGTTCTGCGGTTTGCCGGATTTTTGAAAGTATATGGTGGTGGCAAAGAAGATGTCATCTTACCGGAACTCAATATTGGCGACACACTGGACCGCAAGGAAATATCTGCAACCGAAACCTTCACCAAGCCATCAGCCCGTTATTCTGAAGCAAGCCTAGTGAAGAAGCTTGAAGAGCTTGGCATTGGCCGTCCAAGCACCTACGCTCCGACAATTTCAACCGTTCAGGCTCGAGGCTATGTCGAGAAAGCCGACATCGAAGGCGACGAACGACCGATTGCCCGCATCCTACTAGATGACTCTGGTGTCTCCAAGTCAAGCGAAACGCAAACGTATGGAGCCGACAAGAATAAGCTTCTGCCTACATCTACCGCGCTCGTCACAACCGACTTCCTCCTAAAACATTTTACCTCTATCGTTGATTATGATTTCACTGCCAAGGCTGAGGAGGGTTTTGACAAGATTGCCAGTGGCGACCAAGACTGGGTGAAGATGCTCGACGACTTCTATAAGAAGTTCCTACCGTTAGTCGAAGAATCAGATTCTGTCAGTCGTCAAGAGAGCACCCAGACAAAACAGCTTGGAGTACATCCAAAATCAGGCAAACCTATCTTCGCTCGTTTTGGACGCTATGGCCTTATGCTACAACAAGGCGAAACAGAAAGCGAAGAAAAACCACTATTTGCACCCATGCCTGACGGCGCAACGCTAGACAACGTGACGCTAGAGCAAGCGCTAGAAATGTTCAAACTTCCACGACTTGTTGGCCAGACTGAAGACGGCAAGGACATCAAGGCTAACATTGGCCGTTTTGGTCCGTATATCCAAGTCGATAAACTATACGTTTCAATAAAACCGCTTGACCCTATGGACATTACATTGGAGGAAGCCCGCGAACACTACGCAAAAAAGCTACAACAAGAAAAAGAAAAGCACATAAACGAATTTGATAACGGTATCAAAGTACTCAACGGCCCCTATGGCCCATATGTGACAGATGGCAAGAAGAATGCACGTATCGCCAAGACCACCGACCTCAAGACGATTACCGCCGAACAAGCCAAAGAGATGATCGCCAAAGCGCCCGCAAAAAAGAAGCGATACACTAAAAAGCGCGCAAAAAAATAGTCAAAAAGTTTAGGATAGGTGTATCCACAAGTTGCCATGGTTGCAAATTGTTTTATGATGATATTGATATGGCATGTATTAGGTATAATCGTCTATTTCATGCTAAAATAAGTTAATACAAAGATGCAGTTGACTAATAGCAACTTTTGTTATACAATTTATAAAACTTAAGCGTCGGTGGGCAAAGGAATGGACAAAAAATGACTGATTCTAAATCGACCTTTGACACAAGCACTATCGTAACTGACATTCTTGGCACTATAGATCGAGAACGAGAACGCGAAATAGTCTCTAGGCGATTTGGTCTTTTCGACCGCAAGGAAACACTGGAACAAATCGGTGAACTTCTTGGCATTACCAGAGAGCGGGTGAGACAGCTGGAAAAAGCTGTTGTTATTCGACTTAAGCTTCAAGCAGAGCAGGGCAATGTCCCCCATATCAATGACATCCAGTCGCAACTCATCACACTACTCGAGAACAGCACCAAGGTTGCCCGCATTAAAGACATTACGGACTCGCTGGTAGCTGACGCCAATAAAATCGAACAGGCTCGGACCTCTTTTTTTGCCGCTTTATCAACCAAACTTATCGTACTTGACGAGAATGATCACTACTACCAAGTCGTCGGCTTAAAGAAATTGCACAACGAGAAAAAGCTTAAAGAGCTGATATCAAAACTAAACGACAGTGTCAAAAAGCTTGGCAAGCCGGCGCCAATCGCTGATATTGCCAAAGCAGCAGGCATAAGCGACGAGAAACAGGCTGAAGGCATCGCGCGCTCGTCAAAGCACCTCGCGACCCTCAATGGCGTCTGGGGCCTCACTAAGTGGCCTACCGTTAACCCGAGGAACATCCGTGACAAAATCTATGTTATTCTGCACGAAAACGGCAAACACATGCACTTTAGCGACATCGCCGGTGCTATCAAAGAAAGTGACTTCAAGCGAAAAGACGTTACCATCCAGGCAATCCACAATGAGCTTATCAAAGATAAACGGTTCGTACTTGTTGGTCGCGGTATCTACGCACTTAAAGAATGGGGTTACAAAAAGGGAACTGTGGCTGACATTATAGCTGTCGTACTAAAAAAAGCAGGTCAGCCCCTCCACCGCGACGATATCGTCCGCGAGGTACTCAAGAGCCGATACGTCAAAGAAACGACTATTTTGCTAAACCTCCAGGGCAAAAAACAGTTCAAGCGTGTCGCTAAAGCCACCTACAATCTCGCCGAAACCGAATAAACACCCTCCATTAGCTTTTTTTGCATAAAACACCATTAATAAACAGCGTGACTTGGCTTCGTGGTTGACTACTGACGGGTACACTATGTAGGTGTGCACCCACTGTCCCGCACAAAGACCACGTCAATAAGCAAAAAAACTTTATGAACAAAATACGAACATAGTGTTATGAATCCGGTACTATGCAAAAACGAACGGACAATAAGCAAAAAAAACGCATAGGTACATGTACGGCCAATAAGGCTAGAAATGTACGTAGGCAAGACAACAAACAAAAAACGAGAAAGCATAAAGATAAAACCGAGCGGGAAGACGAAAAACAATAAAAAATACCCATAGCAGAGCACTACCCCGAGTGCTAACAATCGTGTCGCACATTATACATTTTGCGACATGAATATAAGAACGAACCGTGATTACGCATACGTCTATCATGCGGGGCAGTCTGTGCTTTTATATGTTAACTGTTCTAATCTGCTCTGTTTCTGTTCTGCCGCATATTTTTCTCGTACGCTTTGCTCAACCCCTCGCTACGATACTTTCTGAGGGTTGTTTTATTGTGGCTGTGCACAGTCTCGTCCTTAGGTTATCCACAGCATGTCGTGAAAACATTTGCTTTTTTGGCCATATTATTTCAAAGATTTGCTTTTCCCTGTTTTATGCATTCTTATATAGTTTTTTGACATTTCCCTACTTTTATATTTTTGTATAGTTTTTTCATGAAATGCTCCTCGTGCAAGAAAATGAACATTTTGCGAACATCAACAAGCAGTGCGGTGGAGGGCTACCTATAAAATGCCCGTTCTTGTACTCGTACATCAATGTAGTTTTTCGGTGCAATATTTTGTTCACGCAGTTGGCTGCGTACTGCGACGAACGTTCCCGCCTGGAGACGAACATCGCGACCTATATCAAACTTGCCAACGTAGGTCTCCCCTCTCACTTTCATATGGAGCTCGTTTGCTATCTGCGGCAATGTCATTGTGTCTATCTCTATATCCTGTTCGCTCATCAGATAGACCAAGCTATCTATAAACTGCACTGTTTGGGCCGGTAACACTCGGCTACCAAGTTCAATATCCTCAGTGTTAACATCGGTCACGACAGGGACTTGCTCAGAAAACGACTGGTACTGCGTAAACACTCGGCCATAGGCATCAACCCCATATAAGTTATTATCTATTTCAAGAGCAACGAAGGCCGTAGCCGGAATAACGTCAATAATCAAATCTCTACTAATTAACGGAATGATGATGCTTGCGTCGGCAATCTCTGGAAACTCACGCAGAAGTGACTGTTCAAGACTTTCAGTATTCACGGAGAGTTTAGTTTGGCGTAGCACATTATCTTCTAGCCTAGACGCGATGTAGGCCTCGTACTCAGAAATTCTATCTTCAATACTTGAATCTGATACTGCTGGCTCGGATATGCGCACTTGCGGAGATGTGTCTAGAGTTATTACGTACAAACCACACAGAATAATCGCCAGCAGGGCAACGTAAGAGGGCAAAAGATGCCACCGTGATCGTCTTTTAATCTGCACAGTTTCTTGGTGGCGAGCAGTCTGCTCACTGCGCAATCGGTTCGAGTGGTACGAGAACGACCGAGACGATATACGGCCGCTCTCTGGAGCGTTCGCATGCCGTCTTCCTCTCGTTTTGTCTTGTTTCTTCTTCGTCTTTAACCCACGCATATATGTGTACTATACTCTTTTTACTGTGCTCTGCTCGGCTGAGTTAATTGTCAGCAAATGCTTTGCAATTCGGTCGGCTGCGTCTAGGACAGCAGTTTTGTGTAGGCGAGATGCTAATTTCAGCCTAGCCTCTTCCGACGTTATCAATGTTTCAATTTCCTGAACGAGGACATCCTGATCATCCTTGATATCCTGCTGATCAACAACTGAAACCGCACCAATTTCAGCGAGATGTTGTGCATTCTTCAACTGGTGCCCTCCTGCGAGATGCGGACTCGGAATAACAATACACGCTTTGCCCTGACAGCCAAACTCCGCCAGTGTATTCGCCCCTGCTCTCGTAATGATAACGTCAGCCGCACCGCTGTAGACATGCAATTCGTCTAAAAATTCCAGGACGCTTAACCGTTCGTGTTTGAACCCGCCGTACACACTCCCCTTGCCCTTCCCTGTTTGGTGCAGAATATAAAGATTATCATGATTTTCAAGGAGTTCTGGAGCAAGTTTTGCCACTGCTTGATTAATGCGAAGTGCTCCGGTACTTCCACCCGTTACGAACAAAACAACAGCATCGTTAGGTATCGACAGTTTTTTTCGAAAATCTCGGCGTTTCGTGATGTCGACGAAAGCAAATGCGTCGCTGACAATGACACCAGTCTGAACGGTCTTATTGCTAGCATATGAGGGATACAAAGACGGATTCAATGCCGTCGCATGCAATGTCGCCCATCTACTCACCAATCTGTTAGCAAGGCCAGGTACTGCGTCAGAATCATGCGTCATAAACGGAATTCTGAGCAAGCTCGCTATCAACCCGATTGGCACACCAACATACCCGCCCTTCAAAAAGACTGCATCTGGACGGATACGAAGCAAAATATATAGTGCCTGAACAATCCCAAACGTGGTGTATAGCGCGTCCCGCAGGTTAAGTGCTATTGTCCGCACATCACGCAAGGACTGCAAAAACGTTTCTCCATGATAGCGCCGGAATTTTCCGGCAAATATCTGGTACGTCCTGTCTACATCAGGATTATCTTCTAGCAAATGAGCAAACGCGCCCTGACGCTCACCAACGTAGATAACCGTCGCATCCGGCTGATGCTGTTTAATCTTATGGGCGACGGATCGAATGGGCGTAATGTGGCCGCCCGTTCCGCCGCCGCTGAGCAATATTGTCATACGCAGAGCCGCTCCCTTTTACTTGTTTCGAATTTCCGGGAATATTATGGACAGAATAGGTTGTGTATCTTGAAATATTGAAGACAAGACCGATAGCCGCAGAAATAAAGATTAAGCTGGTTCCGCCGTAGCTTATAAACGGCAATGTAATACCTTTAATGGGGAAAAGCCCCACCATCGCCATAATGTTTATGAACGCCTGGGTGCTAATCCACGCCAACACCCCAACTACGAGCAATCGTGTTTCGAGATTTGGCGTCCGTTCGATAATTTTTACCAGCCGAGTAAATAGTCCCACAAAAAGCCCAAGCATAAGACTCACGCCCAAAAAGCCAAACATCTCTGCCACGACAGCAAATATAGAGTCATTCGCCGCCTCTGGCAAATATCCATAGGCTTGCGTGCTGCGGTTAACGCCCTTACCAAACATACCACCGGATCCAACAGCAATAAGCGCCTGGCACGCCTGATACCCTTCAGTTTGGCAGTCTGCCTGCGGGTTAAGAAATGTTGTGATCCGTTCTTGCCGATATGAGCTTCCGGCAATCAACAAGGCTCCGGCAATCAATACGGCGGCAATACCCATGCCAATCCATCGAAGGGACAGACCGCCCACGAACAACATTGCGCCAATAATGGCGGCGATAACCCCCATTGAGCCTAAGTCACTTTGCAAAACAGCCACAACAAAAGCCAGTGCCAATAAGACATACCCTACGGGCTTTACGGTCTTATTCAGTGAATTTATCAGCCCAGCCTTGTGCTGTTTTGCTAAAAATTGAGCTAGCCACAATATGAGAGCAAACTTTACCAGCTCGACAGCCTGAAATGACAGCCCGCCTATCTGAACCCACCTGGATGCAACATTTGTTTCTTCGGCTAAAAACTGCGTCGCGATTAACGCGACTGCCGTCAAAACCAATAGTGGCTTGAGCAGTGTTTTCCATGAAGAAATTGGCACACGAGATACGGTTATAAAGGTTACAACCGCCAGCAAAATCGCAATCATCTGCTTGTTTACGAAATAGTTATCGCTAACGTTCGTCTGGGCGCTCAAGCCTGGGCTAATTGCGTACACGACGATCAGCCCCAGCACGGACAATACGGTTATAATAACAACCAAGCCGTAATCAGGGCGATGACGACGCGAGCCGATATCGGTGCCTACCATTACCGGACGACGAGCATCTGTCCTACGCATATATGCTACGCTTAATAAATCCTTCCGAGGAGATAGGTAATCAGTCCAAGTACGGCTGCAACCTGACCGAGTATCCAAAACCGCATAGTCACCTTTGTTTCTGGCCAGCCGATAGCCTCAAAATGATGATGTATCGGTGAGGAAAGAAAAACTTTTTTACCGTTGCGTAACTTCCGAGATGTACGATTAATAATCACCGACCCCGTCTCTGCCACGTAAACTAAACCGATAATCGGTAATACGTACAGTGTATCCGTCTGCATGGCTATCACACCGAGCGCCGTTCCGAGAGAAAACGAACCAACGTCTCCCATAAAAAATCGTGCCGGATAAATGTTAAACCATGTGTAACTGAGCAATGCCCCGACGATACTTAAACAAAAGCCAGCTAGTGCGTACTGCCCTTCTATTAAGGCAATTAAGGTATAGGCAGAAAACGATGACACGAGTAAACCGCCAGCCAATCCATCAAGTCCATCAGTAATGTTAACTGCATTCGCCGTTGCAATAACAACCAGCCAGAATAAAACGATAATACCAGCGCCAATCACCCATTCGCCGACAAACGGTAGGCTAATGCTCGATACATCAAGCCGGGCAAAAAACCACCATCCACCGATAAGCGCCACAAGGCTATGGAGTCCAAACTTTATCTTGGCTCGCATACCGGCCAAAGCACTGTTTTTACCACGGATATTAATCCAATCATCGATAAACCCGATAACACCCGAGCCGACCATCGCCGCTAATGGCAACCACGTTTGGCTACGTTCAAGATTAAGTAGGAGGGTCACCAGCAGGACGCTGAATATGAAAATAATGCCAGCCATCGTTGGAATATTACGTTTGTGCTTTGCAGCATGTAGTTTCTTATACACGCTGGCTTCACCTCCGGACCATGCTTCAGTTCGCTGTTTTTTCCACCATTCACCACGATATGCAATGCTGGTATACACCGGCGTTAACAGCATACTAACCACAAACGTTAAAAATCCAAGCAAAAGCACCTGCATGACGACATTTGTTTCAGCTATTATTTGAATTGTTTCTGTCATAAATATGTCCTCTTATGATACCTTAATTACTCTTTGGCTGCACCCCAAAGTTATCTATCAGCGTCTGAGCAAGCTTCGTAAATATCGGTCCGGCAGCTACGGATCCGGCATAGCCATATATTTTCGGCTCATCAACGCGGGCAATTATAACGTATTCAACGTCATCTCCACCGACAAATCCCATAAATGTACCATTAAACCTGTCTTCGTAGTATCCACCATCGGGGTTCGCAATCTGAGCAGTGCCAGTCTTTCCGCCGATAGAATACTGGTCCGGCAATGATGTCATACCATACGTCCTAAAATTCTTGGCAAATGCTCGCTCCATCAACGTCCGTACATCTTGGCTAGCAGATGGCTTGACGGAACGATCATTTTTAACAATCGGTTCTACTACCCGTCTTTCTCCGTCGCCAGTATCGATCGCGTCAACCAATCTCGGCTGATAATACGTGCCGCCATTAACGATTGACGCCAAAGCACTGACTGCCTGAAGTGGTGTTGCAGTCATACCTTGCCCAAAAGCGGTGTTAGCGTACCGGATATTCAGTCCATACCCTTCATCAGGATCTGGAACGACACCCGGCGCTTCATACCCCTGCTCTATCCCTGTATTTTGACCAAAAAAGTATCGATTCGTCATGTAATCGTGCCAGGTGGTGCGAGCCGTATCGTTAATTTCACCGCCACCCATCTGTTTCAACAGCCACGTCGCACCAGTATTAAGCGATAACTGCAATATATCTTCCATACTTCGTGTGCCGACTCCGCCGGATTCTTCAACGTTCGTAATTGTTGAACCGTCAACTTCGAACTGATTAGGGTTGTAATACGTTGTATCACGCGACACCACGCCTTGATCTAAGGCAGACGCCATAGTCAGCACCTTCATAATGGAGCCAATCTCTAGTGGTGAGGAAACGAGACCGTTTTGGAACACATCAGCCTCGTCACTTGGAACAGCAAAAAAACTAGCCGGGCTATACGTCGGATAGTTAGCCATTGCTTTGATCGCTCCCGTTCGGGCATCAAGCACCATTGCACCGCCGGCCGCCCCCTTCGACTGCTCAACACCTTCCTTTAAAATATCCTCCAGCTGTTGTTGAAGTGCGATGTCGATTGTCAAAAGCACTCTATCGCCTTGTTCTGGCTCAGTAACGACATTATCCCGATTTACTGCCAACGGAACGCCACGAACATCAGTTATGGCCTTTAACTGACCTGGAGTACCGTCGAGCTCTTCGTTTAAGGCCTGTTCTATGCCATAGACGCCCTCACCTTCGTCATTGACGAATCCTAAGATGTGAGCTGCGAGTTTACCCTGCGGGTAGGCTCGGTACGGAGTCTCGCGCAAGCCAATTCCTGTCAGCTCAAGCGCTTCGATTTTTTCTTTTACGTCTTCGTCCAGCTTTTTTTGCAAAATGACGTACCGAGAATTTAGGGAGAACTGATCAAGCAACTCCTCCCTATCTATGTTTATAACATCTCGTAGTGCATCGGCCGTCGCCTCATCATCTTCAATAAACTCCGGGTCAGCAAACAATGTATACTTGTTTTCGTTCAATACCAACGGCACTATATCGTCCCCATTATATGCTTCGATAACACCTCTGGATGCCGGAATTTCATATTCTTTCAGCTGGCCAGCCAACGCCGCCGACGTGTAGTAATCATGCCGAATAACCTGTAAATAAAAAACCCGTACCAATACAACACAGCTCAACACTAAAAGAACCACGTACCACACGCGGATACGTAGTATTGAGCTAGGTTTCGGAATGGTTTGTTGCATATATGAAGCCTATGTTGTAGTTGATGTGATCGCCCTAGATACTAAAATGCTAGCATCTAACAGAGGATTAGTCTTGAACAACACATGCCGGCTGAGCCGGGACGAGGCCTTGGGCGACTCCGCTATTTTTAATTCGGTCAAGAGACTGTAGTCGGGCGGCGCTAAGCTCAAGTTCAGCGTGCTCTGCCTGGAGTTGAGACTGACGCGTTTCAAGGTCATTAATCTCAAACCCGTAGGCATTAGTTTTAGTCACCTGCGATAAGTATAGCAACCCAAGAAAGCATGCCAAAACAACGAGCAAAATCGTATTGCTTACCGGACCAATGGTACGTGCATCTTGACGATACGACGTCACATTCTTGTTGCGCCCCATTGCCCGTTGCCGACCAACTGCGAGAGAACTTGAGTATGTCATGTTTGTTTTTGCCTGTTTATGTTCTGCCCCTTCGAACTTCGCCAGAAAAACGATGAGGCACTTTTATAGAGGCGTACCCGGCGCAAAAAAGGAATTAAAAGCGCCAGGTACAGCCAAGAGTGACACCTACTACATTACGCGGACGCGTACTTTATAGGCTCGGGAGAGGTTTTTTACCTGTATAGGCATAGCCAATCCCCTTTCTTTTGGTTTTATGAAGCTCTTTTTACAAGCTTCATGGTTTTGTATTGATTTTTATTTTCACTGCGGCCCGAAGCTTTGCGCTCCGTGCTCGCGGATTAAAAACTAATTCATCGGCGGTGGCGACAACTGGCTGCTTTGTCAGTATTCGCACATCAGCATCGTAGCGGTCTCCTCCACGTTCAGAAAATGCTCGTTTTACGATGCGGTCTTCTAAACTATGAAAGCTTATGACAGCTATTCTTCCGCCTGGTTTTAACAGTTCCAGCCACACAGGTAGTGACGATTGTAACAACGATAATTCATCGTTGACTGCAATACGCAGGGCCTGGAACGTTCTGCTTGCCGGATGATGTTTACTTTTACCACGCCAGGCTGACTTTACGATGTCAGCAAGTACGATTGTTGAGTTGATGGGACGATTGGCAATAATTGCCCGGGTAATGAATCGAGCTTTTGGCTCTTCTCCATATGTCCGGATAATCTTATACAAATCTTCTTCTGGATAGGTGTTTACGATTGTTTCAGCTGTCAATTCCTGACGCTGATCCATACGCATATCCAGCGGACCATCTGCTCGTAAGCTAAATCCTCGGCTCGCCTTATCAAGGTGCGGTGACGATACGCCAATATCTGCCAAAATACAATCAAATGTCTCTTGCTGCTGTTTCAATTTCTGCGCGGCTGTGTAGAAATCATCGTGGATGAGTTGGGGTGCATCTGCAGAAAATCTTTCCCGAAGGAACGAAATCGCATGTTCATCCCGATCAACCAGAACCGATGTCTTCGCCTTACCGGTTACATTAAATACTTCTGCTGCGTGCCCGCCGTACCCAGCCGTCAAATCGAGATATCTATCCCCTTTTTGTGGATGAAGGTACTGTAACACTTCTTGAAGCAGTACAGGTTGATGTGTGTTGTTTGTATGTTTGTTTTGATTTTGGTGCATATTTTTGTTTTTGTTACAAAGTCACCTATCTAGCAGTCAACTTTTTGTTTTTTTGGAGTTTTTGTTTTTGTTGCGGTTACACCAAGGCCGTATGTGCGGGTAGTTACTTGTAAGATTTTAAAAATCCTCGAATACCCTACTTCCTATTATGTGTAACCAAAGTTTTGAGAGACTTATGTGTGAGGTGGAGTTTTGGGAGGTGTTTTTGGTGTAAAGATCAAAGGTTTTTTATGTGGTTACCTTCTTCCACATGTTGACTGCCAGATAGCTAACTTCGAGCCGTTATGTTCTCTTGCTTACTATCTGTTTGCTTTGTACTGTAAATTTTTAATGTACTTCCCTAGAGCCAACACCGTTTTTACTGGTTATGCAGCGATGAGACGCCAATAACGTCCTGCTCGAACTGCAACGAGAGCTTTGTCTATTCCGGCATAATCAAGCAAATGCTGCTCAATCGTGAATCGGCCTTGCTTCTCGTCTAGAGAACCTTCGGTCTTTCCACTGCGGAATTGAACGTTTAGATCGGCGATATGCTCATCCAGGATACTTCCCTGTAGTTGCGTTTCGACCTGCTCGTCCCACACAGCCTTCGGATACAGATGAAGATACTTCTGAAATCCTCGACTTACAACGACTCCTGATGCAAATTCAGCTCGAAGTTCGGCCGGTATGGTTAACCGTCGCTTATCATCGAGCTTCCTTTCAAAGTAGTCTAGTGTGGCCATAGTGTTGATAGGTTAAATTACAGTGGTTTTTATTTTTATCGAGGATGGACTGTTTTGGTCTACCCACGCTTACCCACTAACAACAGCATACTACCCACCCTTACCCACATGCAAGTGTTTTTGTTATTTTTAGCCATAAACATGTCAAGTTATCCACAGAAACAGCCCCAAATAAAATCCACCACTACATGTGGTGGACAACTCTGAAATCAAGACGCTAAAGCTTTACGACGTTAGATCGCAACTTTGCTACCTAAGGACGAAATTCGTCAATCGCGTCAAGCAAATCCAATGCACTGTCATAGTCAGTGACAACCATCTGTTCCGCCCGTGCGAAAGATTGCGTAGTGTCAGCGTTCAACTGGACCTCATCACCACCCAAGAAAGTCGTAGACATTCCGACTCGGGCATCGCCATCTGCTAAAACATAAGCGCGATTTCCGTTATCCAGCTGTCCGTTCGTGAGCTCAGGCTTCGCCCACACGATGTCATCAAGGGTTGTGGATTCCGACATTTCACCGTCATTATCGGGCAGTATATAGCCAAGCCATTTAATCCCTTCTTGATCTTCGTACGAGAGAGGCTGCAAAGCGAGCTCTGCCTGGTTGTCTTGTATCGTATGTGAAAGGTTATCAGGTTGAAGTCCGCCGAAGAATCTCGATTCGCGTATCACCGCAGGAGAGTCTCGAACCTCTGTACCGGGGCCCAAAAGTACTGCCTGCTGCTCAATAGAATCAAGGCTAGTCAACGCATCAATCTCTGCTTGTTCGGAAGCCTCCTCAACTTGAGATTTAACCTCACTATTTGCGTTCGCAACGAATCCCATCGCTGCTGCACCAAGCGCAACTGCGCTAGTAACCTGAAAAGTCCTACTTCGTAATACATCTCTTAATGTTGTTTTTGGCGCTTCTATCCTCGTAGAATCTTCACTTGAAAAAGCTTTTTCTGGACCATTTTCTCTCGTTGCCATCGTAATATCACCTCTTATTATTTATCAAATATTATACTATAATACTCTCCTATAGATATTTAGTCAATTTTATTGCCTAAGATGTGACTTGCTACGAGGCGAGTCTATTGACTTGCCTGTCGGCAATAAAACACTGCTTCAGCCTTGGTTCAAATAACTACTCATGTAGCACCCATCGCACGACAGTGGCTGCCTGTTATTCACTGCCGGACTTAGGGGGCAATTCAAGTATATCGCCAGGGTGCAAGCCGCTCGGCGTTCCATCGTTTTTTGTTTGCTCGGAAAGCTCAGCCACAAGCGGACGAATATCTGTCTCCTCGCCAAGGTGATTTCTTGCTATGTTCCACGGCGTATCGCCAAATTCTGCAACGACTATTACATTGTCCGGATTGCCAGCCTCAACAAGGTCTTCTGATTCACAGCCAACCAACGCTAATCCTGCAAGCAAAGCTGCCGCTAGTTTAGTCCTGATAAGTTTTTTATCTCGAGAGCTTTCTCTACCAGCTGATGTGTATGGATTTTTTTCTGACATTTTAATATATTAGCATAGTAGTGTGTTTTTGTCAATAGTATGACATGATTAAGACGTAGGCAGTTCTTACGGCGTTATCTCAATGGAGTATGGACAAAATTTGGGCGGCCACCGCGTCGGCGTCATGACGAATCAACGACCGAGTAATTCGTGTGTCGTTTTTATCCCGTACCAGATGTTCTTTATTTAAGAAATGGCCACCGATTGCCTGAAAATGGGACTGCTTGAGAGCTTTTTGATCGACACCCACCGGAAACTCTCCTTCCAGCGCGTAGCGTTTCAATAGTTTGGGTTGGGGTTTATCAGTATTGTAAAGAACCGTATCGATGCGCCTTCCTCCTAGAAACCGCTCTAGTTCAGCCACGTAATCTTGCACAAAAAAGCCCTTCGTCTGATGCGGTTTATTTACCAAGTTTGCGACATAAACCAGTGGCGCTTTGGTACGCGTGAGCGCATCAGACACTCCATCAACTAATAAAGCCGGGATCAGCGAGCCATATAAACTGCCTGGCGCGATAACGATAATATCTGCATCTTCAATCGCTTCCTGTGCGGACGGCGTAATTCGGGCTGATGGCGTCAGCCAAAGTATTGGCTTAGCGCTCGAGTCAATCTCCGCCTCGGATATGGCATACTCTCCCACCGTCCGCTCCTTGCCGATCCGCATATGTAGCTTACAGTTATCAGTTGTCATCGGTATGACCCGTCCCGATATCTGCAGTACCTCACTGGCCATAGAAACCGCTTCGTCAAATTCGTCAGTCATGCGCTCCACTGCGCTTAAAAACAAATTACCAAATGAATGGCCAGCAAAGGTCCCTTGCGCAAACCGAAAGTTGAACAACCGTCGCAGTTTATCTGGTGCGTCACTCAGTGCAATCAGACACTGCCGAACATCACCCGGAGGCAAAACACCGAGTTCATCTCGCAGAACTCCCGTTGACCCACCATCGTCAACCATATTTACCAGCGCTGTAATATCCGTAAAATGTTTCTTCAGCGAAGAAAGCAATGTAAAGCTACCCGTGCCCCCACCAATGACGATTATCTTTTTTTGCGATGTTGCTTTACCCATGTTTCACACCCTACCAAGTAAGTTATTTCAGGCGCAACAATAAAATTTACAAACGTAATATAATGGGTTTTTTATACGCTATATGAGATTTTTTAAGATGATATGCGTTTGATGCGATCAGCAAACCAGCGGGCACTCGGCCGGATTGTTCGCTTCATGCCATTCTGGCGGTCTACAGCGACCAACCCGAACTTTGGCCACCAGCCATACTTCCACTCAAAGTTATCCAGCAAACTCCAGTGAAAGTATCCGCGTAGATCAACGCCTTCGCTTAAAACCCGCTCCATAGCCACAATGGTTTCTTCAATCCACCAACGACGATATTGGTCATCACCGTCGGCAACCCCGTTCTCAGTTATAATAATTGGTTTTTTATAATGTGACCACACACGCAGTAATAGTGGGTACAGACCTTCCGGCTCCATGTACCAGCCCAGGTCGTTTTTTGGCACTTCTGGATTCTTTTGTTTGAGCATCCCGGTGTAATAATCAGTAAAGTAGTAGTTAAATCCGATAAAATCCTGCTGATTGCGAATACGATTCAGGAACCACCAGTTCCAAAAGTATCGCATCCACTTGGTCGAAAAGTTGTCCAGCATATTATGCGGTCGCTTGGCTTGAATGTTTGCTAACTGTGCGGCAACGCCGACGTGCAGAGATGGCTTTTTCTTTTTCAAAATCCTGTAGGCACGCCGATGCGCTCGAGTCAGATTCCAATACACCGCCAGAAACGTTACCATACTCTTTTTCTGTGGTGGCCACTCACCTGTTAAATAGCTAAAACTGGCATATACATTCGGTTCGTTTAAGGTAATGACGTAGCCGATGTCGTCTAGTAACTCTTGACTGATTTTCTCCACCAGACGATCAAAGTAGACCAAATTAGCGTGCTTCTCAAAGCCACCTTTATCGGCAAACCACGTCGGTTCCGTCCAATGCCAAATGTTCATAAACGGCTCAATACCCCGCCTCCGAAGCTCTGCAATGTACGTTTTATAGTGCGCAAAAGCACTGGCGTCCCACTTGCCTTCTTCGGGCTCGAGTCGGGACCACTCAATACCAAACCTAAATGCATTAAGGTTCAAATCTTTTACGGTGTCAAAATCTTCTTTGTAGCGACGGAAGTGGTCGACCCCCTTGCCAGAGACATAGTTATCGGGATCCTCAGCCTTCGGCTTAATTGTCTTCCAATCGGGCAGTTCACCTAAACGCTCGTGAGCTCCTTGGGCGAACTCCTTGGCATACTCCAACTCCCAGCGTGACCATTGGTTATTGTTGTTGCCCTCAACCTGATGGCTCGCCGTACTGGCCCCCCAGAAAAACTGATCTGGAAATATGTCGAGGTTTTTGTCTTCTTTCATTGCTGGTTAGTATATAGCAATCCCAAAACAAAACACCACGTTTTAACCGCGCCCAAGCTGCTAAAAAACTTGTTGTCTCGCGCATCGTATCAACGGATATGGTTTACTTGGGGAACAAGCTTTTTATCTACTGGGCTTACGTAAAACCTCGTGAGCCTCAAGATCAGCCAGAGGAGATGAGCAGGCGGTTTTATCTGATGGAGATGTAGCTATAAGCTACATCGACAGCAGAAAAACTGGTCGATCGCTCATCTGATGGTTATGAGATTGCAGGGATTGTGCGTAAGTCCAGTTTAGCTTGGATCATCGTCTAAAATTTCGCCATTTTGTATTGGGATTGCTATAACACTGCCAATGTTATTTTCTGGACGATTTTCCACCTCGGCGATTTCGGCGGTCATAGTAGGCTAATTCACCCCTGGATTTGTCCAGTCTAACGATATATTTTTCGTACGCATTATACAGGTTTGAGTAGTGAGGGTTCGGGGTCAGTATGTGTAGTAGTTTGTTCTGTTGGTCGAGGTACTCTACCAAAGAATAAAAATCCCCGTCACCAGACACTAGGATAGCTTTGTCGTAGGTGTCTTTTTCTTTCATGGCCCACAGCACCAGATCGGCGTCGATATTACCCTTGATGTGCTTTTCTTCTTCCTCTTCCTTCTTGTTTTTATTGGAGTCAGTCTTTTTATCTTTGTTTGCATCCGGCTGCATTTCGGGGTGAGGCTTTGTCATGTCATAAGTTGTCTTTAACACAACCATATACCCAGCCTCGTGCATCTGCAGGTACAGGTCTTCAAACTCTGGCATATATCCAATAAACATGAAGGCTTTCGTTACGCCATATTTCTCTTGTAAGTGTTGGCGGAACTTCTTCCAATCCATCTTCCAGCCAACACGCTGTGTGCCGACATTTAGGTTTTGGCTGTCGATGAATGCATAGACGTCAGGCGCCTTTTTTTTCTTTCTTCTTCTTGGGAATGGTACTTTTGGCATACCGACATAATACCACCTCCCTGAATGCACTGAGCAAAAAACCTCTCCGGACTCCTTATCCCCCACAGATTACGTACTCCTGTACGGTTCTTATGATGTGTGACAAAGTTGGCATTGACATTCGTTAATCGCAAGCGTAATACTGTATGCATAGCGAACACATAGCTAAAATGAAACAATCAAAGAACACAGACCAAAACAAAATGGTTTGCCCCCAGAACAACGTAAACGGAGGCCCTGCTAGATAAGCGGGGTTTTTTAATTATGAAAAACAGCATCATTCACCACGGCACAGTCATTGATCTTTCACCAGAAAAGCCACAGGTTATCTACGGAGAAATGGTTGAAATGACCGCCGGACTCCGGTCATTCCAAAGCGAAGATCTGGTTCAATACGGTACAAACCGTCGTACGGCCGAACCCGAATCACTCATTGGCACTGCCACCCTTTCACCAGAAACGAGACCTTTCGAGGAGTACGAATCACCACTTACACTCGAACTTATGCGAGAGCGCTACACGAAACTTTATTCCTCAGACACCGAGGGTGGATTCTACATCGAAATAGAAGGTACGCCCGAGTGGGAAGCTGTTCGTCAACAAGGAAAAAAAGAAATAACCAAAGAATTTCTACACAAACCAGGGTTACCGAGTGATTTTATCAAATACCTAGATATCGACATCGAAGAAACAAGACAACTTTTGGATGATATCTACTTCTCAATTCCGAAAGAAGTTGATAGAGACAACCACGTCAATAATTTTGACCAACGAAGCCAGCGAGTAAAAGCCCATATCCTGGAGATGCGTCAGGACGACCCCGACATAGCAGAAAAGTTACAAACAACTATCGATATATGGCGCGAAGATCTAAAATTACGCGCAGAGATGCTTGGTGGAGATGAGCGATCCAATCCAAGCCCTCTTGCCATGCAGCGTGAAGAATACCTACAGGAGCTTATCAATGGTGAAGCATCAAGGGATATGCTGATTCATAATATAGGCAATACCCTACTCCATGCTACTGACCAAGAAAAAGCCCAGTTTGAAAAATACGTCAAAAGCATCAGGCCAGACACCGAAGAAGCAATCGGCTCAGTCGCCCTACTCACCCTATTTATCGAACGATATCATTTAACGCAATAAATAAAAATACGCTAGTCAATATCGTGCGGATTGGCGCCGAAGCGCTGACCATTGGTCAGCGAATCAAGGGTCTGCATGTGCTCGTCGCTCAACTCAAAATCAAATACATCAAGATTCTGCTTCATTCGCTCAATTTTTGTGGTCTTCGGCAACGGCACCGCGCCGTGTTGCATCACCCAGCATAATAAGACCTGAGCTGGAGCTATGTGATGCAAGCCTGCAATACTTCCAACAGTCAAATCGTCAAGTGCACCACCGCGAAACAACGGACTATAAGCTTGTATGATGATTCCATGTTCGTGACAATACTCGACGATTCCTTTTTGTTCTTCCCACACGTACGGATGAAGCTCTATTTGGTTTACTTCAGGAACGACTTCTGACACCGTCTTAAGTTCTTCTAAATGGTTAACCGTGAAGTTAGATACGCCAATGTGCGGAATCCGTCCATCAGCCTGCATCTCGACCAGCGCCTTCCATGAATCGTTACGTTTTTTGTTTGTCGGCCAATGGATAAGATACAGATCTGCGTATTCCATCCCGAGCCGTTCCAATGAGGCGTCATACGCTGCAAACGCAGAATCATAGCCAAGATCACTTTTGTCTAATTTTGTCGTGATGAATAGGTCCTTTCGGGGCACACCTGATGCACGAACCCCTTCGCCGACGCCATCTTCATTGCCGTACATGGCTGCCGTATCAATCAACTGATAACCTGTTCTAATCGCATCTGAAACAACACGCTCCACATCATCATTATCACCAGCGTGTGATGTACCAAAGCCAATCTTCGGCATCGTATCACCATTTTTGAACGTATACAGCTCCATAAATACTCCCTCATGTTTTTTTGTATTATCGCTCTAGTATAGCAAATAGCCGTTTCATTGCAGGCGTGGCGATCGTCTGCTCGAACGCCGCTTAATCGGCAATCGCCTGAATGCCGTCCTCACCAAAATGTTTCTCCAGCCGAGCCCGGATAGAGCCAGGATGGCGACCAAAAGTCTTAGTTAAGCGCTTGATGGTCGGAGGCTTTTTAGCAGACACAAGCTTGACCAACTTTTTGTCATCCGCCTCACTCCACGGCTTATACGCATTGGGATAATCCCGGCGCATTTTTGCCAGCTTGTCATTCCACGGCGATTTCGTGTTCACTGGCTGCTTTTTTATCTGTTTGCGCTGTTCTATCTTCTCTCGAAGATGCTCATGAGACGCGCTATCTTGGGTAGATTTTGTGCGCAGGTACTCGTCAATCAGCAGCGCATCGGGGCTTACCTGCAAGGCCATTTTATTAATGCCGCTCAGACTTAATGTGTCCAGATTTCGGACGCGAGACAGCGCCACGTAGCCCATACCCGCAACGAAGGCCCGGCGCAAGTCTATGCGCGCCGCGTCAAGCGTCATGCCTTGGCTTTTGTGTACGGTTATTGCCCACGCCAGCCGGAGCGGAATCTGCGTTAGGCCTGCCCGCTTGATTGCCCCATCACGCAGCTCCCACGAATCCGGTTCGATAGTTACACTACGAAGATTTTTTAACGCTACTATTGGATAGTCAGTACCCCGCTCAAAACCGGTCACAATGCCGAGTGACCCATTAACAAACCGTTTTTCTGGATTGTTTTTTAAGCACATGACGAAGGCACCTTTTTTCAACTCCAATGATTCTGGTGCTAGACACGACCGCTTAAGTGTTTCGACAAAATGAGCAGAGCCAGTCGTATCCATCGCATACGTGTGAACCGGCTCGTCAATCTCCTCTAATTTCTTCCGATTAATCGTGTCCACATCCATGTTGGTCACGTGCAGTTCAGTAACTTCCCCGCCATGAGACACATCTGCGCCCTGGCGTTCCAACAAAGCTTCGGCATGTGATCGCCGGATGGTATTTGATCGAAGCGCTTCCAATATCTCCAAAAATGTATCATCGTCCTGTCGGTGCTGTTCATTCAGGTAGCATATGATTGGGTCGAGCTCATCCCAACAGGCGGCGTTTACAACAAATGAGCTCGGTGGTTGATCGCCTCGGCTCACCGGCGGTAGCTGGAAAAAATCTCCGCAAAGCACCACCTGAATACCGCCGAATGGTTCGTCGGCACGTTCTCGAACGGTACGCGCCACTTCGTCAACCATATCAAGCCGATAGTCGTGCAGCATAGATACTTCGTCAATAATCAACACATCCGTTTTCTTAATAGTATCGAGACGGTTTTTCGGTAATAGTTTTTCAAACCCCGGCGTCAGACGATCAGAAATACCGATGCCACTCCAAGAATGTATGGTGTTTCCGTTTAAGTGTGAGGCAGCTAACCCGGTAGTTGCCGTTACGGAAACATGCTTGCCCTCCGCTTTAGCGTGACGAATAAAATCCAGCAACACATGCGTCTTGCCGGATCCAGCAGGGCCCGTCAGAAGTGCATGCTTCCCGGCCAGCAATATCTCTCGTGCTAATGCTTGGTCCATTCTAGAACCCAGTATAACGCACGCAAAGCACAGTTCTTGCTAAAACAATCGCTTTTTTTCTACATATCTTGTGGGTCGTGGGTTACCCGGTTGCCGTTGCTCACCCCGTCAAGCACCAGCATGTCATCGTCTACGATTTCGAAGTCAAAAATATCAAAATTTTCTTCGATTCTGTCAGGGTGTGAGGATTTCGGCAACGGAATCGTGTGGTGCTGAATCGCCCAACGGAGCAAAATCTGAGCAGATGTTTTCTGGTATTTATCCGCAATTTGAGCAATCATAAGATCATTAAGCGCATCGCCCTGTACAAGCGGACTATATGCTTCGACCACAATCGAATTATCTCGGCAATACTGCAGGATTTCTATCTGCTGATCATAAATATATGGGTGTAGCTCTATCTGATTTACTTCTGGCACTACGTCGGAAATACGCTTTAACTCTTCGAGGTGCTTACCAGTAAAGTTCGACACGCCGATGTGCTTCGCCAGCCCGTCCTGCTGAAGCTGTACGAGCGCTCGCCACGCATCTGCCCACTCCGGCCCTGAAGGCCAATGAATAAGGTATAAATCAACGTATTCCATACCTAGGCGCTCCAGTGACCGTCGACACGCATCAAGAGCGCTTTCATATCCCAAATCATCACTCCAGAGTTTTGTGGTTAAAAAAATGTCGCGTCGATCAATTTCATAACCAGCGATTGCTTTTCCAACACTTATTTCGTTTCCGTACACAGCAGCGGTATCGATAAGCCGGTAACCTGCGCTTAGAGCCTCCTGCACGGCCGTATACGCCTCTTCACCTTCAGAAAGCTTCCATGTGCCATACCCTAGTGCGGGCATACTGTCGCCGTTTTTGAATTGTACTGTCTGCATTCTGAGGTCTCCTGCACTTAACTGACAAATCAGACTATACAACCGCACTAGCTACGATGTCTGTATCATACCGCACAGCAAAAAAAATCTGGGTCGAGATTACGGCTGGAGTGTTCCGCCAAAAACCTGCCACGCCAACAAAGATTTAGCCACAAGGCTAAGGATAATATAGGCTCGTTCACCGTAGAGATAATTTTTCCATTTTCCAATTTTCTTGTACTGAAGAACCATGTTTATAGCAAAGGCATTGAAGAACAAGAATATCGACACGTATATCCAATAGACGAAGGTCGGTATGGCACTGGCGCCGCTTTCTGATGCTGTCCCCCAGAAATAAATAGCAACGATTATCCACGGAATCGCTCCCGCAATACACCCTATGATGTAGCTAAGCCAATTGGCGCGTTTCGTGGTTTGGTTGTGGACCTCCATAACAAGACCCATCAAGTTCATCACAGCCGTAAAGCCAAACACGGCGATTAGGAGCGACAGCTCATACACGCCCGCCAGCATGGCGATAGCGACCATCATTGTTGAGGCGGATATAGAGTATTCGAACCATCTGTACCGGTTAATACCCTGCTTAAGCCCTTCGATATACTTTTTTTTGCCTACAGTAGCGAGATAGAGATGAAAGAAAGAAGATAGGAAAAAGAACGCAGTTATAAGAGCGGCAATCGGCAAATCAAACAACGTCCGACTGGCCTGCTCAAGCGACTGGGTTGATTCGTTGAACTGTAAATAAGTAGTGGTAACAGGCAAAGCAAAATCACTGCTAATAAATACAATCAACAACCCTTGCAAGGCATGTAAGCCGGACATAATAAGGTTAAACCGAACGAGTTTCTGTAGCTTTTGCTTCATAGGACCTCCCCTGCAGTGTACGAATCTCTACTTCTATCGTAACCGTACACGTTTATGTTTATACCAATATGTTACCACCGATTATTCTATCTGACCACTAATTACGGTGCACAAAAAAACCGTTATGAACGGAAAAGTCGAGAAAAAAGTGACAATGGTACACGGACGATGTGCAAAAATACGCTTTCGTCTTTTTTTGTGATAGATAACGTGACTGTATCGCCGAGCTTGATATCCAAATATCGGGCCTGTCGAGCCGGTATGGTTACCCCAATGCTTGAGCCTATCTTTATGACTTTTTGAGTTGTTTTAGACTCCATACTTTTATTATAACACTATTATAATATTGTTATAATATTTATAGCTTAAGGGACTGCCAGACGTACCAAGACGCAAAACTTTGGTAAGGACTCCAGTTGTTTTTACGAGCAATCTTTCGGACCTTTTCAGGCGTTGGCTTATGTTCTAATCCGTAAAGCCTTTGAATACCAACCCGAATGCCGAGATCACCAACAGGTAGTACATCTGTTCTACCCAACGAAAACATCAGAAACATATGTGCAGTCCACTGCCCTATCCCTTTAACCGCGGTCACAGTTTGCTCCACTTCTTCATCTGTTTTCAATGGCAATCGATTAAGCTCCAACCTTCCGTCGATTATATGTTCGGCGAGATCACGAATGTACGTAATCTTCTGTCGAGATACGCCTGCTGCTCGCAGGGAATCTTCGTCTGTACATATAAACTCATCTGGTGCTGGGATGAAACCGCCAAAAATATCTTTAAAGCGTTTCTCAATAGTTTCTGCAGCCTTAACACTAAGTTGCTGACCAATGATTGAACTAACGAGCTCTTGGTACTGATCGCGATGAGGCTCAATAGTACACAATCCTACTTGTGTGATTACTTCAGCCAAAACTGCGTCATTTCGGCGCAAATGATCCATTGCTACGGTAGCTGTTTGTGTATAGTCAGTCTTTTTCACTCTGCTTTAGTATATAGCACTGTCACATTTTTTAGTGTGTTCCAACTTACCCTCAAGACTGACCATGAACATGTCTATAGTTCTGGAGGAACGGCTATAGGTACATTGATAAGAAGTGAGTACGTGTAACCGGGCTGGAATGCAGTGGAAATAGCAAAAATACATGAATACCCTATCTAACAGACAAATGTTCTACCTTTACTTCTTAACCTCAATAGATGCTATTATGGAAGCATAACCAAGGAACTCGCAATGGATGACAGAAATGATGATTATTTAAACGAGCCGCTCGACTTGCCGGGCGAGCCGGACACACAAGACTGGTCACGTTCGATGCCCACCCATTCATGGCACAAGCCAGCCATCATTGTTGGATCAATCATCGTCGTTTTGGCAGGTGCTGGCTTTGCCTGGATGCAGTTGGGGCAGTCATCTCCGGCGGACGATACGCAGGAAGAATCAGCTCTGTCGGAACCAGAGCCAGTCGTTGAGGAAGAATCCCTACCAACCGATCAAGACATCGTGGATGTTACGGATACAGAAACAATCCGCACGAGGACACCCCGAGTAGAGTTCGCTCATCCTACGAGCTGGAAGGTGTCGGATGCTGATGGGTACGTACGAGTTGTTTCGCCTGAGTTTACCTACACCACCAGCGACAGCGAGGTAATCGAAAACGGCGTGTTTCGGCTTCATTTTCGTCAAGGCGCAACAGAGCCTGAAAGCAATTATTTTGGCCGAGGGTTCGCTTCACGGCCATCCGAAACACTTACCTATAGCGACCCGGCACTAGGACAACGCGAAGAAACAAATCTGTCGTTTTTTGGGCTAGATAACCCAAATAATTTTGCCTATTTGTTGATTGCCGGAAATTTTTCGCTTGCGGTCGGGGATACATTGGGCCCTGACTTCGCAAACGAATCAGATGCGTACATTATTGCCGGTGGATACGCAACGTCAACGCTAACTGAAGGCATAGATACTAAAAAGGTTCCGCTTGATTACTTTGACACCACCAACGCCTATCGCCAAGCACTCGATATAATCAAATCACTCAAAATATTATAAACTCAGCTTCGCTTACTCCACTGCCAAAAAAACACCATCATCACCGAAAAATACATAGTACTATATACGCCTGGCTACCTTACGTCTTTATGACATCGAGGAGCTCCGGAAAAGCCTCATCTTTCATGGAGCTACCAATCAAGAACTTACCGAACCCGGTTAAACGATGGTGTTCAATACCTTCTATTTTTCTGAGTAGAAAATCTGAACTCAAGCGCAAATTAACGCTTCCGTCAGTCGCGCTCAAAAGCGTAAGCTTGCCCACGCGCTTGGCTATGTCTTTATCAATATCGTAATATAAAAATTCCCTCCCAAGGCGACCCGAATGTTGCTGATGCCACGGACCAACGAGTGCCAGTTGATTAACTTCTACGCCAGGATTTTCGCTCAACCAACGTAGTAAAAACCCAGCCCCAAGTCCGTGACCAATGAGTGCGGTCGAATTATCTATATATTCTTGGCTAAAGACATCGTTCCAGGCCTCGTAGTTAGGATTGTCGGCGTCAGGAAGCTCGGGAATAGCGGTCACAATACCCTGAGACTTTAGTTGTGACTGCACCCATGGATACCAGTCTGACTGATGCGGTGGTAGAAACCCTAAATCACTCGATGTCACGCTGTGCATTCTGTCATGAACTATGAGCGCGTTTTTCATTATGTATATAACCTGTATCCTTTGTGTTTGTGTTCTGCCGGCTTTTTTTAAAGCCAAGTGATTCCATGTGATTTGTTTTGGATGCTGATCAGCAACAATGAGTTGCAACTGTACCGTATTGCCTTCTATTATGCAGGCTTCTACGATAAGAGCCAATACCTTAGTGATATAAAATGTTGCGGAATACATAACAACGGCGCATCCACCTATATAGCTGTTTTTATATCACGTGTGATTAGTGTCGGTGCTCTGGCATGAGATTCTTTATGCCAAAGTTAGTTCTTTTGTCTCAACGAGCATATAGTTGAATTGGTCTTCAAAATAATCACGAAGATAGCCGGTTACGATAGTGTTGCTGGCTTCCCGACGGCTCGTAATTTCGATAGTCAGACGCGGCTCTAAGTAATCGTTCTCGATCTGTCCGTCAGCCTCACACGCATCCTCCAGATTTTGGTCCAGCAATACAAAAGACACAGAAACAAGACCATCCACGATATCCTTCCCCACTAGGCGTAATGCCGTCCGTGATGCCTCTCGCTCTCCGTCACGTAATTTGGTCATATAGGTGTAGAGAGTGTCTGCTTCGAGCTGATCGGACGCAATACGGTCTGGCTCATGACGTTCATACTCTTCAATACTACAAAAAGATATCGGTTCGACGAATGCCATGTTACCCTACTTTATCTATTCGGTGTCGTTGCGTAGAGATAAAACCGATCACATCGTGAGGAGTCATTAGTTCTCTGTACTGGAACGGTTCAGGTGAATGCCCGTTTTCATGTACATCCGGTAGTAATTCATAGGTATCTACTACGTGAGTTGGCCTGCCGTGCCACGATGCCCTTTGCTCATGATGTATCTGCGTTAAACAAAAACGTGCAATCCTTAGTCCGTGTGTGGTTGATTCTCGTTCGTATGCGTAGTGGTTTAGCTGTATGTTCTCTGCAGAACGGAGCATTTTGTAATCTAGATTGGTGATAGTATCCAGCACCACAGCGTTGCGGACACTACTTGGATCAGTTGCATGCTCTAGGCTTCGTTCAAAGTCACGGGCTTGATGGAATCCATCTACCCCATTCACGATATAAAACATACCCATAAGGCCACGTCGTATTGGCGCGGCAGGTGCTTGGGCCATAGTTATCATCTCCTCGGGAATTGCACCTGTAAAAACTTCGCCGTTCATATACGTATAGCTCCGGTTACATTCAATACTGTAACTATATACCGTTCATCGATTACCCCAAAGCATAAGAACTTATATTTCTTGTTTTTTGCACTGGCAGTCACTCCCCCCATAGCAACAAACGTGTTTACATGCCGTAGAGTTTCTCGCCGGCTTCAAAGCGACGATTGATATCTTGTAACATTTCTACTAAACCGCCTCTATTGAGGTCATCAAGTTTTTTAAAGCGGATGCAACTTTTGCCGCAGTTTACTTTGCCAAGCTTGGGTTCATATTTTTCAGCGATATATCGACCCTCAGAGGCAACACAGGCATACAAGCTGATGTAGTTTTTCTGGGCGTTCATGGCAAGAATTGGCCATGTGCCCGGCACTTTCATGCTTTTTGTTTTGTATGGCGCCAGACCATAGCCCATCGTCTCGCCAAACATACCTTTTTCGATAACTGGCTTTAAGCTTGGTGCGTTCTGCCGAATAATCTTATCGAGCTCTCGGACATCAGATTCCCTATCGCCTGCTTCTATAAAAAATTCGTCAGATCTTGTGTTACTCATATCCCCGCAGTATACGTGCTTCATGACCCAAACTGTACTAAAACTATCTGGATTATGTAGTACGCAAGTTAATCAGGTGCTATCTGCAGTACAGTACATTTGTAATTTATTATTTTTGTTATACAAAATGTTAGCTGGTACAATGAGGTAAATAGGAAACACAGTATGGCAGTCAATCTAGAACCGTTCTCACCCCCAAATCTTGCTCGATTTCCAGATAACGATCAGCAAAATCCGGTAATTAAAGAGCTGTCAACTGATTGCGGTAAAGACACGCTTGTTTCGCTTGGACAACGAATAATACAAGCTGGAGACCCTTCACTGCCGGGGCATTTTCATGAGATTTCACTATACATGGGACATGCCACTGTGGAAAGATCGTTTAAACGTGGCGCAGGTCTCGCAATTGGTATACTTTCACTCGAGGGTACTATTACTGTCGACGACTGGACCGTCGCGGAACATGTCGTTGACTTAAACACCTACAGAAATGAAGGCGAATCATTTAGTAGCGCCGCTATTCGACTTGGAGGTGCTGCAACCTATGCGGATAAAAATATGGCACGGTATACGTTTCAGATCGGAACACTGTTTGATGAATCAGACTACGATGCACACATTATTCAACGTGGTGCAGCGTACTTGCAACTCATAGTAGAACGAGCTCTGGTAAAAAAACGAGAAGCTGAACTAGACAAACTGAGTAGCGCCGAAGCACTAGATGCCCAATTCGGCCCTGAGTTTAATTAAACCCTCGCTTACGGTTACATCAGCTGTACAAGTTGAGTTTTGCAGCCTATCTTGTTGTGCATGCTGAATATGCAAGTCAACTTGCGCGTTTAGCACCCGCCCCCCATCAGGCTCAGATGAACTGACGAACCCGTTACCTTATACTTTCTGATATTTTCACTAAGTTGTCATTAATCTTTTTTAGATTTTCCGGTATTTTTTTATAAAAATCTCGCACCTCGTCATTAATAGCGGACTTTCTGAGTTTCGATAGGTTCCAATCTACATTCGCAGTATATGTATCATCCTCGATATCTAGGAAAGTAAGCTTCGTTAATACCGTTTGATCCACGTCAAAGTCTTTTTCATTGGCATGCACTATGTATCTTACTTCTCTACCCGGTGATAAATGGGGGGCTTCTAATTCCGAGAATATATCGTAAATCTGTCGCATATATCCTGTATTCAAGTCAGATTTATCGACATTGAAGCTAAAACGTATATTACGGGCTGGATTTAGGCCGATATTTTTGATAGTTGCGTAAAAAATTAAACCGCCTAATGGTTCGAAATACATGTCTACTTGGGGGCGCAGTTGTGCTTTACGCTGCCTCCGCGACTCAGTAACTAATGCAAATGTGCCGACTGTATATGCAACAGTGGCAATAGCTATAATTGCGTTATAGAAAATTTGTGAGCGTAGTATGTTCGAAATTACTTCAATCACTTATTTGATCCTGGTATTTTTCGAATAGGAGGGTGACGCGGTCGGCGTCAGCGGTGAATGGTTCTTTTCGGTACAGTTTGTCTACTGCGCGGTCGAGTGCTTTGTGGGCTTTTGCGAGAACCGGCGGCATTGTGAGCGGATCGTATAAGTCGGATAGAGAAGCGTCCGGGAATTCAGCCCGCGCATCAAGCACGCTTTGAGCAAATTGTTCGATTACCTGCGTTTTATTATCGTCTACATCTTCAGGCCATACGAAGTTGTTATAGACAATATCCTTACTCTAACGATAATCACTCTTTAAGCGCCCGGCGACTGCACGCATCCATGCCATGTGCATCTGGCTAATTAAAATTCCAAAATGATATTTTGTGGCTTCCGGCAATATGAGTGAAGTGTTGGATGTAATACCGTTTTTTATAAATCCAATAGGAACATACTCCCTAAATTCTGAACTGGTTTTAGGGAAGATGATGTACTGTTCTGGCATTGAAGACTCTCTAAAAAGCCAAGGCGTTCGGGCAAATTTACTCGAATAAGTGCTCGCCTCACGCTCTTTCTTAACGTGATTCACCCTTTCCATTACATTTGGCATTGATCGTAGTTCAGTAGGCTGAATACCTACTAACCACAAACAATATCTTTTCTCGTTATTTAGCCAAGATCGTCCTGTAATCCATGGCTTAATCCATTTCTCACTTTCTGGCTCAAGTATAATTAATTCTTGTTTTTCGGCTTCTGAGAAAGTTAAATGACCGCCTTTGTCGAGAGCAGTAATTCCTTCAACCATCATAGGTACGTCGAACAGAGGCTTCCTTCTTTTTTCGATAAATGTCGTTGGTGCGTCAATACCGTACCCATTAATAGTGGTTGCCGCCACTTCAATTGGCTCTCCCCTAATGTCAGTGTATTCAAAAATTCTTTTATCTACTTTATCAAACAGGGCAAAACCAACTATTGTACAGTATACGGCAGCGTTACCTTTAGCATCGTTACTCCACTTGAATGTCTGGTGAACAAAGTTAATCTTAACTCCTTGTGCGATAAGATACTTCCATAGAACTGGGGATTGCTCTCCTTGAATAATAGAGTTGGTTGAGACCAGTGCTGTTTCGATGTGAGGGCTTTTACTCATAAAACTGGTAGCTTTTGCGTACCAGGCAGTTACGAAATCAAGGACACCGGCTCCTTTGACAGTCGGAAATACAGCTAACAAATCTTGGCGCATCTGGGAGGTCATAAATTTTGATCCGTTAAACGGAGGATTCCCGAGAATATAGTTTAAGTCTTTTGGATTTATGACCTCACCCCAATTAACAGTTAGTGCATTATCGTTAACAATAGTGGCGCTCTTGGTCAGTGGCAAACGCTTAAAGGTTGTGCCGGATTGCTTGCTAAATTCTATATCCATTTGGTGGTCGGTCAACCACAGTGCTGTTTGTGCAATCAGGCCTGGGAACTCTTCAATCTCTATGCCGTACATTTGGTCGACATTTACCTTTACCACACCGACACCCTCACCTGCGGTTGCCAGCATATCAACTGTCTCGTTTCCTTTTGCGAGAATGGCAAGCACTTTATGCTCTAGTCTACGCAGCTCTCTGTAGGTAATGACTAAGAAATTGCCTGCACCACACGCCGGATCGAGAAACTTCAAACTTGCGAGTTTGTTCTGGAGTTTCTTTAGCTCATCGTACTTTTTGCGTGGCCCCGCTTTAGTTGCTCGAGTAAACTCGTCATATAATTCGTCTAAAAATAACGGTTTTATAACGCGCAGTATATTCTTTTCACTGGTGTAGTGAGCTCCTAGGTTTCTACGCTCTTTTTCATCCATGACACCCTGGAACATCGAGCCAAAAATTGCTGGGCTAACCTTCGACCAATCCAACTCCATGCTTTCAAGCAAGTTTTTGCGCATTGAACTCGTGAAATACGGTGTACGAATAGTTTCCTCGAACAAACCACCGTTGACATACGGCAGGCTGTATAGAACTTCGTCTAACGAGTCTTGTCTCTCAGATAAAGGAGTGTTGAGTGTTTGAAACATCTGCAATAGCCGCGGCCCTAAGTCAGAGCCATCTTCCGACGTCCGCTGCTCTAAATAAAGTTGTAACGAATGTCTATCGAATATGTCCGAATCGTCCGCAAACATACAAAAAACCAAACGCACTAGTAAAACTTCGAGGTCTCTGCCTGTATAGTTATCTTCTTGCAGCTGATTATGCAAACGAGCCATCGACTCTGCTGCCTTGCGGTTAACTGGGTCTTCCTCTGCAATGTTCTTAGACTGTTGTCCTAACAAAAAACCGAATAGCTTAACATTCTTGTGCAAGTTGTCTAATTTAAATTCAACTTTTTCATTTGAGCCATCGTTCTTAATAAACAGAAAGTTAGTGAAATCACTGACCACTATTGCATCAGGTAAATCATGGTCTGGCATGGTTTCCAAATACTCATAAGCTTGAAGACTGGCTTTAGACAAATCTTTACCAGCAGATTTTTGTTCGGCCAATATCTTTCCTGGCCAAAACATATCGATGTAGCCTTGACTTCCGCTACCTTTTTTTATTGCATACTCAAAAAAGGCGCCATGCCGACGGCGATCGATTCCGAATACACTTAAAAAGTCGCTCCAAAAACTCTGACTTTCTCCCCTTTCGTACGTTTCACACTTATACTTCGAAGAAAATTCCACTGCTCTATCTTGAATTTCATTCCATGATAATTGCGACATCTTGTTGAACATTCTAACAGATGTAGCCTTCGAAGTCTTACTCAGGCTCGGGTAAACTGATGCGCTCAATCAGCGTGAAGCCGAATCAAACCGGCACCTTTGTCTTTTTGCTCCACTAGAAAAACAAAAAGACCGACCAGCGGGAATCGTGCCGGTGCGGGTTTACGCTGGTATATGAGGGCAATCACGTTTATTCGTCGCTTGTCGGTTTTGGCGCCACCGTTTGCCGAAACAAATGGTGGCTAAAAATAAATCTATCTAACGCTATCGACGAGTTCAGTAATAGCAACCCGCGTTTGTTCGGTCGTATCGCGGTCTCGCACTGTGACAGCGTTATCTTCAAGGGTGTCAAAGTCAATAACAACGCAATACGGCGTACCAATCTCGTCTTGGCGCCGGTATCTTTTA
>Ga0136558_1000038_pt1 | contig 78183 bp, 65 predicted proteins | sample AntRauTorckE6833_FD_101391 | JGI IMG/M metagenome (GOLD analysis project Ga0136558, IMG submission 101391) | Saline lake microbial communities from Rauer Islands, Antarctica - Metagenome Torckler E6 #833 | ecosystem: Environmental > Aquatic > Non-marine Saline and Alkaline > Saline | place...
CGAATGTCATCTATATATGGTCTAAGCTTAGGATTTTCTGTAACAACTGTTGCGTCAAGATTACCTAATTCATATCCCCTTTCTTTAACAAGAGCATAGCTTTTCTTTAGCAAAATTCGACTATCAGCGTCTTTGTGAGCTTTATCAGTGTCAGGAAAATGAGTCCCAATATCACCCAAAGCTAAAGCACCCAACAATGCGTCCGTGATCGCGTGCAAAAGAACATCTGCATCAGAATGGCCAAGCAATCCTTTGTCGTGAGGAATTTTAACGCCACCTAAGATGAGTTTTCTTCCTTTTTGAAATTGATGCACATCATAACCATAACCAATTCTTATTCCGTGCATCACTCAGCCTCAAAAATTAACTTTGCGATCTTGAAGTCAATTGGATAGGTAATCTTAAGATTTTCCCGGTCACCTTCAACCATTTGGACCTCGCCTCCAATACGTTCTACAAGGGAAGCATCATCTGTCCCCACTATGTTTTCTTTAAGAGCTAATTCATATGCCTTCACCAAAAGCTCTCTTTGAAAGACTTGGGGCGTTTGGGCTTGCCATAGACCAGATCGGTCCGGGGTATTTGATATCATGTTATCACCCTTAACTTCTTTAATAGTGTCTTTCGCCGGCACACCTAAAACAGCACCACCGTACTTCGCTGCAACCTGACAACATTCTACGATCAACTCTGGGCGAATAAAAGGACGGACTGCATCGTGAACAGCAACTAAATCTGCCTGGATCAAAACTTCCTTAAGGGCATTATATATAGAAAATTGTCGCTCTTTTCCGCCTTCTACTACTTTAAATTCTACATTTTTGGGAGCTCCCTCAAACATAGCTTTCACCTCAAGAAAATGATCTTCAGAGGTTGCGATAATAACCTGTACAAGATCCGGCACTTCTAAAAATTTAGCGATGGTGTGCTCAAGAATAGATCTTCCCCCAACCTTTAAAAAAGGCTTGGGGATATCAGATCCCATTCTCACACCCGACCCTGCCGCCGGTATTATGACCGACAGTTTAGACATATTATATAATCAGCATTGCATCACCAAAAGAAAACATTCGGTAATTCTCTTTCTTGGCTTCCTCATAAGCTTCCATCAAGAAGTCATAACCTGCAAAAGCTGCAGCCAGCATTAATCGGGTTGACTCCGGCTGATGAAAGTTCGTGATAATTCCTTCAGTTATCTTAAAGTTATACGGCGGATAAATAAATTTATCTGTCCATCCCGTACCCTCTTTTGACATACCACTTGCCATCACGCTGGTTTCAATAGTACGCACAGCACTGGATCCGATTGCAATAACTCTGTTCTTTTTCTTCTTCAGAGTAGCATTAATCTTATCAGAGGTATCTTTTGAAATAAAATAATTATCTGAATCCATCCGGTGTTTGGTAAGATCTTCCACTTCAACGTTTCTGAAAACCCCCCAACCGATGTGAAGGGTAGTCGGCAAGAACTCTACACCTTTCTTCTTGATCTTTTCAACTAATTCGGGGGTAAAGTGCATAGCAGCTGTTGGAGCAGCAACCGCTCCCCGTTCCGTTGCAAAAATTGATTGATACCGCTCTTTGTCTTCTTCAACCGGCTCTCTTTCCACATATGGAGGCAACGGCATTTTGCCCAGCTCATCCAGCCGGTCATACAGGTCTTGATTAGCTCCTTCATATAAAAAGCGAATTGTCCGGCCGCGAGACGTTGTATTATCTACCACTTCTGCCATCAATTCTTCGTCTTCTTCTCCAAAGTAAAGCTTGTTACCAATCCTGATCTTACGCGCTGGCTCAACCAATACATCCCACAACATATTTTCAGGCATTAGCTCACGTAATAAAAACACCTCAATGTCAGCTTCAGTTTTTTCTTTCTTACCCTCTAAACGGGCAGGAAAAACCTTGGTATTATTAAAGATCATTACATCATCTTTGTTGATGTATTTATGGATCTCTGAAAAAGTTGTGTGTTCAATTGTTTTTTCAGCCCGGTTCAGAACCATCAATTTTGCTGAGTCTCTTTTTTTCAGCGGTTCTTCGGGTATATTAAAATCGTCGGTCTCGAATTTAAAATCGGTGAGCTTCATTTAGCTTATTAATAGGTTTTACGGTACTGTTGCAAAGTTGATTAAGATATACTTTTTTTTAAGTGATTTCAATCTAACCAACTATTGTCTGTTGTTTATTATTAAAGCCCAATTCGTTATACTTAAAGGTCTGCTCTTGCGTTGAATCACAAATTATTTGAGCACCATGAAAAAATTATTTATTACAACTTTCGTTTTTACAATATTATTGAGCACTCAATTATCGGCACAACTTCGTGAAAACCTTTCTAAGTCTCACGAGTTTTCCGGACCAATAGTTAACACTCAAGTTCCTACCGTACAAAACTGGCTTAATAACTTTTTCCAGAATAATGTATCGATGAACCACTCTTATTCTATGAATTTTGGTGCCGTTGGTGGTTCTTATCAAAATGTAAATGCTTACACTAACACCCTTAACTTTGCTTTTTCAGAAGACCTGACCGGGCGTGTAGACATTTCATTTCTTCACTCTCCATTTGGAGGATCTGATATGGTAAATACCAATAATAATCTTAACGGTGAAGTCATTGTCAGAAATGCAGAGTTGAATTATCAGATCAGTGACAACGCTCGTATCAGCTTCCATTATCAACAACTTCCTCGCAGTTATGGATTTTTTAATCAGGCCTACGGAATGTATGGTTATGACAGGTACAACCCTTGGTATTAGTTATAAATCATAGTTGATGGCAGAAACAAACAGTAAGAAAGAAACCGATACCAACGAACTTTATTTAAACGCCGCAATCGGTTTCCTGAGTGTCCTTTTGATACTTTTAATCGCCGCTCTTTTTACACGTATTATATATCCGCGGATTTTTAATGAGAGAGTTGAGTTACAGTCAGAACTCATAAGTGAGATCATACAGATCGAAGTACTAAACGGCTGCGGTGTTTCAGGAATAGCAAATGCTTATACCGGACTTCTCCGCTCAAATGGATTTGATGTTGTAGAAACCGGAAATTTTGAAACGTTTGACCTGCAAGAAACCATTATAATTTCACGAAGTGGAGTAATGGACAATGCCTATAGAGTTGCCAATGCTCTCGGGGTTTCCGAACAAAATGTTATTCAGGAATCCTCACCTGACTTCTATCTTGATGTTAGCGTAATTATTGGCCACGATTTTGAAAAACTAAATACAGATTAAAATTTATGACAAACATTAAGGAACCAACAAAACAACAATTTCAAAGTGCCTATTCAGAAGATATTCCTGACTCTCAGGAAATGGTGGAAATTATTACGGAGGCCTTGCTCAGCAGAAAAGGCAAAGATATTACGATATTAGACGTTTCTGAGCTTACCACACTTACTGATTTCTTTGTTGTTTGTCATGGTACCTCAGATGTTCAGGTGAAAGCATTGGCTGATGCCGTCGAAGAAGACCTCCTTGAAAAGATGGATGAAAAGGCCTGGAAAAAAGAAGGGCTTCAGGGGCGCGCTTGGATTATTCTCGATTTCGTTAATATTGTAGTACATGTTATGAGTAAAGAGAAAAGGGATTTCTATGGTATTGAACGCATGTGGAATGATGCAAAAGTAACTCATATAAAAGATACCGACGAATCCTAAACACACCTTCTTGAGTTCTGCATTACCGCATATTCTTATAACTGAACCCATCCCTCAGAAAACTATTTCTTATCTAAAGGAAATAGGGAATGTCACAGTAGCTAAAAACGGCACCTATCAATCTGAAGATCAACTGATCAAAGATATTCCTGACTACGACGCCCTTCTTTGTATGCTCTCCACCCCGGTAACCGAAAAGGTGTTACAAAAAGGGGAAAGGCTGAAGGTAGTTGCCAATTTTGCGGTGGGCTATGATAATATTGATGTAGGGGTGGCTCATGAACTCGGCATCAAAGTTGCCAATACCCCGGATGTTTTGACTGAGGCATGCGGTGATTATGCTATGGGATTGTTGCTAGCTCTTTCCCGCAAGTTTAAAAATGCGGAACAATACCTGAGGGATGGAAATTTCACCGGCTGGGAGCCACTTGGTTTCTTGGGAATGGAGCTTCGGGGACGAAAATTGGGGATCATTGGAATGGGAAGGATTGGTCAGGCCTTTGCCCACCGGGCACGGGCCTTTGGAATGAATATCAGCTATCACAACCGAACGCAGTTGGCGCCTGAAATTGAACACGAACTTAATGCCACATACATCGCTGATCATAAAGAGCTAGCTCACGAAAGTGATGTACTTAGTCTAAACTGCCCACTCACGAAAGAAACTCATCACCTTGTAGATGAGAAACTGCTGCAGCTGATGCCATCACATGCATTGCTCATAAACATCTCTCGTGGTGCTGTAATTGATGAAGCTGCGTTAGCTGAGGCCCTTCATAGCGAGTCTATTGCCGGTGCTGCACTTGATGTTTTTGAAGAAGAACCCAACGTTCACCCCAAATTGATCACTGCACCCAATACGTTGTTACTTCCGCATATTGCAAGCGCCACCCATAAAACCAGAGAAGCCATCGGTATGCTCGCGGCCGAAGCGATTACATCCGTGTTGCAAGGAAAGCCTGACGGTGAAATACCGAACTTGATTAGCCGTTAATTTACGCTCATATTCGTTCTTAACTTACGAGTCATGCTATCTTGAAATCTTCTATAAGAAATAAGACCTGGACTTTTGCTTTCTTACTCACCCTCACTGCTTTAAGCTATGGGATTTTTGAGATATGGACAGAGCAGGATACTCTAAACGAAACAGAGCGCACTGAACTTGCCCGTCAATCTATCAACAGTGCTGTTGAGAAGTTTTCACTGTTTGAGACTGATTTTTTACAACAGAGCAATCAATTTTTAGATTATACAAAGCAGCAGTTAACAGCAGGGGTATCTTTAGAGGAAATCAAGAACGAAGTTGAAGAAAAATATGACTTTTGGGGCTTGTCTCTATTCAATAACCAAGAACTTATTCTTTGGTCAGATTTTGGGGCACGTGAATTACCAGGAAATATATCTCCTCAAAATGTAGACGCTCATGTCTCTGTTGAGAGAAATAATAATGTAACTTTTTTAAGCTTTACTGCATCTTTTAATGTTGAAAATGCAGACTCTGTTTTCACCTACTACCTGTTGACAAGAGAAAAAATTCAGCAAGAAAATATATTGCCCATTGGTGATGCCTCAGAACTATCACCCGCCGATCTTTTTAAATCCCGATCTGATTTTCCGGTTCGATTCAACTTTTTTGAAAATCCGGCCGAAAACCCACAACTCAAGGCCCCTTTAGCAACCCATAGCGTTGATTCGGTCGGAGTAGTTTACACTCTTGATCAAGATTACTCTATTTATCAAACCACCAGAGAAAATCAGTTCTTTATATATCGTGCCGTTTTCTATGTATTACTCATTTGTCTTTTAGCGCTGTTCCTGATCTCAGTTTCTCAGGAATTAAAACCCTGGGTTTCTTTACTCATAAAGCTATTTGCACTTATCTCTGCCTGGCTCTTTTTCTCCAACATTGAGTATGGTGTTGGCTGGATCGAGATCCTTGGAGTAATTGAAGGAGAAAAAGCCGACAGCATAATTCCTCTTCTCAAGTACTGCATTCACGCAACATTTATTACACTAATCACCCTGATTTCTTTTAAACCACTTGCCACAGAACAACTTAGTTTAGATCGAAGGTCAAAATTCATCCTTCCTCTTATCGATCTGTTTTTTGGATTGTTAAGCTCATTCCTCATTACCTTTTTTCTTTTTGAAACTTACTCCCTGTTTTTACAAACTTCTATCCCGGTTTTAGACCTGGAGATTTTCCCTCCCTGGCATACGCTTACTTTTTATGTTTTTTCAGGAATTTTCACTCTCTCTGCTGTCATTCTACTTACTCTTCTCGGTTGGTTTCTGCTGCATATCAGTGTTAAAGCTCTTCCGGTCTCGCTGACTCTGATGCTGACTGGTTTTTTCGCCGGTCTTTTTATGTTAATCAGGATCAATACCTACCCATCAGGCCCCGATTGGTTATTACTTGTATCCATCGCTTTATTTAGTGTGATTTTGCTGTCCATTCTTCTGGTATACAATAAGCCTGAGATCATTTCTGAAGGCTCAAGATTGAGGCTGTTCTTACTGTACACTTTTATAGCAGTATGTTTTTCTTACACAGCAATGTATAAAGGATACTCAGACCGTCTAAACGAACAATTAGATCAATCAGCTCAGTTATTTATTGATGAAGAAGCAACAGAAGCAGAACGAATTGCCCGGAATTTACTAAGCAGTTTAGAGCGATCCATTTCCGGAATTACCGCCCGGGACCTTATTGAGCGGCCTGATTTTGTTGAAAATCTATTTACACAACAAACCCAAAGTCTCATAACCCAAGAATGGGAGCGGTTTTCAATTTCAACTCAGTTGGTTAATAATGACGGAGAGATCATCGGTGAGTATTCTTCCAACCTCGACTCCCCCGTGTGGACCCGTGCTTTTGACATGCAGTCGCTGATAATTCCCTTCCAGGCAGAACAGATCCGTCTAAACAATCTTCGTCCGATTGTACGAGAACGTCCCCTAAACGAAGCTAACTCTAATTACTCTTCATTTCGAAGAGCATGGATCCCACTTTATGAACAAGGAGGGTCAGGTCTAAGAATCGGTTGGATCTTATGCTCAGTTTATCGTGAACGGCCGCAGTTTGAGAAGCCCCTCCGTGCCGTAATCGCTTATGAAAGCACTGAGAACTGGAATGCATCGATCAGTATCACAGAATACATAAATGGCATAACTGCCCGAAAGAATGTTGTTGGCCCTCCACTGGAACTCCCAAGCTATGTACGTCTGCCAGGCGATCTCATGCAACAAATTCAACAAGATTCGATCGTTTTTCGCATTTCTGAATTTTCATCCCATAATATTCGAGAGCTATTCATCGCCACTTCAAGTGAGCAGATCATTCGGACCGCTACCAAAAATCCGGGTTTTGACAATCACCTATTTTCTGTACTTCGCTTCTTTTTCACCGTAATTATTGCCGGATTTGTAACTTTCGGCACCATCTTCTGGAATAGAAATTTACAAATACTTGGACACAACAGAAGGTTTAGAGATCGCCTGATCGACCGCTTTATTTTTGCTTCACTGATCTGTTTAATGGCTTTAATTACCTCCACCTATTATGCCATCAAAAACCAGAACCAAAGTTCAGTACAGGATCAGCTTTTAAACAAACTCGAGAATTTAACGGAAGTGATCGCAGAGTATGAATTAACATACGGGCGCGATTCCCAGATCCCTCTTAACCAACTAACTTCATCCTTAGATGCTGACGCTTCCCTTTACAAGCATAAATTCATTCAGGTATCTACCACAGGACAAATATACAGTCAGCATTTGCTCCCAAGATCAATCCCATGGGATGTATATGAATCCATCTACTTCAAAGGTAATAACCAAGTAACTCGAAAACTGGTATTGAGTGATCAGGAATTGCTGATCGGTTACCAGCCATGGCTTAGTGAAGATGGTGAAATTGCCGGTATTGTGAGTATTCCTACTTTCCTGGAAGCGCCAAAATTTAATGAGCAGGTACTCTCTACAACCAGCTATCTTCTTGGTTTGTACGTCATCATTTTTGGGGTATTTATTCTTGGTGCAGCTTTAATTTCAACACAATTAACCTCCCCGCTCGAAGCATTACGGGAAGGCCTTAAGAAGATCTCAGCGGGTGATCTGGAAACTACTCTACCAGTTAAAAGTCAGGATGAGATCGGCTCACTTACCAATGCCTATAATGTGATGGTGTATCGGCTCAAAGACCTGCAGGATGATTTGGCCAAAGCAGAGCGTGAAGCTGCATGGAAAGAGATGGCACAGCAAGTTGCCCATGAGATAAAAAACCCACTCACTCCAATGAAATTAAATTTACAACATCTGGAGCGACAGCTTAAAGCATCCGGGAAAGATCTGAATGAATTAAAACCAAATATTGAGAAAATTGCTTCTAACATGATCGGTCAGATCGAATCACTTAATAAAATTGCCTCTGACTTTTCTAAATTCGCACAACCAACCCAGCAGGAATTCACCACAGTTGAAGTAAATGAATTGCTAACTTCCATAGCAGAACTTTACGCCGCCGAAGAAACACTGACCATTGAAACGCAATTGAGTGAAAATAAACTCTGGGTACAAGGAGTTAAAGATGAGTTGCACAGAGTTTTAGTGAATCTTGTAAAAAATGCACACGAGGCCATGCCGGATGGTGGTAAAGTCATACTTGGGTCATCATTTCTTGAAGCTAAAAAAGCTGTTTATATAACTGTCCATGATAACGGAGAAGGAATTCCGGAAGAGAGTAAAGATCACATTTTTGTGCCTAATTTTTCCACCAAATCCAGCGGAACGGGATTAGGTCTGGCCATCACCAAGAAGATCATCAGTGAACATAATGGAAAGATCTCCTTCTCATCCAGACCGGATGAAGGAACCACATTTACTATACAACTTCCCCACAAAGACCAATCTCCTGAATAAGAGCACTTCCATTTAATGGCCGTTCATTATAACCTGTATGGACCTCTCAATTGTGATCATTTTTATACCAAAACTTTCTCATAATTCATGAATTATTGTCCGTACCTTTTGTGCCTTCCGCTATGAAAAACTCCTATTCAGAAATAAAGAAAGAAGGCCTCAAATTAATGGCCCTTGGCAGTCCTATTATCGCAACTCAACTTTTGCGTATGGGACTCAATTTCACCGATACCGTTATGGCAGGAAATCTCTCTGCCCTTGATCTTGCAGCTGTTGCTATCGGGAACGCTATCTATCTGCCCCTTGGTATCTTTAGTATGGCCACACTTATTGCCGTAAACCCGATGGTATCTCAGCTTTTAGGCGCCCGGAAATTCGAAGAGATAGGCAAAAGTGCACGCCAAATGTTTTGGCTGATACTTATACTTGCCATCCCCACCTTTTTTCTGATCCGAAATCTTGATATCGTCATGCATTTAGTCGGGGTTACTCCAGAGATCATTCCTATAGCAGATGGATATTTGAAAGCTATCTCGTGGGGAATTTTGCCTTTACTTGCTTATGCCGGAGTCCGCTATTTTAGTGAAGGATTATCTGTCACCAAACCGGCCATGTATATCGCAGCAGTCAGTCTGGTGTTAAACGTTGGGGCCAACTATGTGCTAATGTATGGAAAATTAGGGTTTCCACAATTAGGAGCCATTGGCACCGGATATGCCACTTCCATCATTAATTTATTCGGGGCCATTGTTTTTATTTCATTCACCGCTTCCTTTAAACCCTTCAAGCGCTTTAATATTTTTGCAAGGACTTCCGGTCCGGAATGGAAATATATAGGTGAATTGATCCGTGTGGGAGTGCCAAACGGGATCAGTTCTACCATGGAAGTACTGCTTTTTGCAACCGTAAGTTTACTGATGGGAACCTTAAGTGTTAAAGCTGCTGCAGCTCACCAGATCGCCATAAATGTTGCCGCAACCATGTTCATGATCCCATTTGGACTTTCTATTGCCATCTCTCAAAGGGTGGGGTTTTCCATAGGCCAGGGTTCCATGGAAAAGGCTAGATTTCGTGGATTTATAGGGATCGCCGTTTGCGCCGGGTTAATGACTCTCACCGCCATGCTGCTATTCCTGGCACCCGAATTCATCATCAGTATTTATACCGATGATATTGAAGTTGCCGGAGTAGCCGTTTCTTTACTGTTTATGGCCGCTGTGTTCCAGATCTCAGACGGCCTTCAAGTTGGGAGTTTTGGAGCTCTCAGGGGATTAAAGGACACCCGAATTCCCATGATCGTAAATTTCATTTCGTATTGGGTGATCGGTTTCCCGGCCGGATATATGTTAGGTATTTCTTTAGGGTATGGCCCCGAAGGACTTTGGATCGGATTGATCTGCGGATTAACCGTTGCTGCATTTCTTCATAACTACAGGTTTAATAAACTTACCAAACGCTAATTCTTCCTAATTTTGCTGAATGAACTTCTTCGCCAAAGGGTTTGGATAACACACACAAATTGTTATTCTGTTTTATGCCTGTTTTTATTCACGACATAGCGACTTCCGTACCCCCTTATTTCAGTGACCAGCAACACATTCGCGAGGTTATGAAAAAGCATATCGGAAGCGATCGTAAAACTCAAGCCATACTGCATCGAATCTATTCTCAGTCAGGAATTGAAAAACGTCATTCTGTGGTCGAAGATTTTATGCCCAACGAAAATGGCACCCTTTTCTTCAATGGAAAGATTAAAAAAGATGCTGGAACAGCTGCCCGAAACAAAGTATATGAACAGGAGTCTAAAAAACTATTTGTGGATACAGCCCGGAAATTATTGGCTGACAATCCTCATATTTCTTCAGATGAGATCACGCATGTCATAACCGTATCCTGTACCGGATTTTTTGCCCCGGGCCCCGATTATGAGATTGTCAAAGCCCTTAAACTAAAACCATCAACCCAACGCTATCATGTGGGTTTTATGGGATGTTATGCCGCCTTTCCTGCCATGAAAATGGCCCAGTCTTTTTGTATTTCTGATCCTGATGCCGTAGTACTGTTGGTTAGCGCCGAACTATGCACGCTTCATTTTCAATTCAAAAATGATGTAGATAATCTACTTTCCGGATCTGTATTTGCTGATGGGGCTGCAGGCATGATCGTTTCTTCAAAGCCCCCCATGAAGCAGAGTTTTAAGATGGATACGTTTGCTTCTTCTTTAGTACCTAAAGGAGAAAAAGATATGGCCTGGACCATTGGAGATACCGGTTTTGACATGGTTCTTTCAACCTACGTACCTGATATCATCCGGGAAAACCTTCAAGCTGCCATACAGCCTCTTTACGACCAACACCAACTCTCTACAGAAAAAATTAATCACTGGGCAGTGCATCCCGGCGGGCGTTCTATTTTAGATAAAATTGAATCCGCTTTAGACCTGGAACCTGAAAAGATCTCCGCCTCACGAAAAACCCTCGCCAACTATGGAAACATGAGCAGCGCGACCGTTTTATTCGTATTAAAAGAATTATTTGATGCTGATTTAGATGCAGGAGATCGCATTTTGTCTATGGCTTTTGGGCCGGGACTTACCATCGAAAGTGGCATGATGTCGGTTCAAAAACCTAATTAATTACACGGACGGATTATGCCTTCATTTCTATCCCACCGGCAACCTGATTTAGCTGAAGAAATGGATAAGAATGATTGCAATCCCGTGCTGCTCGAAAACACCTATCAGCAATTTCCGTTGATTAACCAACTTCTCTCGCAGTGGAAATGGATCTACCAACGAGAATTGCTTCCTCTGATGTCCGAAAAGAAAACTTACACGTTATTAGATATTGGATTTGGTGGTGGCGATGTTCCTATAAAATTAGCAACGTGGGCAAAAGAAGACGGCGTGCAACTCAATATAACTGCTATCGACACCGACCGCAGAGCTTTTGATTTTGTGCAGCATAAATACCCTGAAGGACTTATCAATTGGAAACATGTTTCCAGTACTGATCTTGTACTTAAAAAAGAACGCTTTGATTTTGTAACCTCTAATCACCTGCTGCATCACCTCAAAGACGAAGAAGTAATAACTATCCTTAGAGAAGCCCTGGAGTTGGCAGCGCAAAAAGTTTGCTTTAATGATATTGAGCGAAGTTATACCGGTTACTTTCTTTTCAATATTTTTTCACGGATGGTTTTCAAAAATTCATTTATAACCAAAGATGGCCTTACTTCAATTAAGCGAAGCTTCACAAAAAATGAACTCATGAAACTGACACCTGCAGGCTGGAAAGTAAAACGCATATTCCCCTTCCGATTATTATTGAGCTATGACAAAAACAGATCATAACATACCGGTAGTAATTATTGGGGGCGGACCTGTGGGACTATTCCTTGCTATCTCCTTACTGAATAAAGGCATTGATTGTAAGGTAATTGAAAAGCGATCAGGTCCGGTTCCAGATTCACGCTCCTTAGGTATTCACCCCGTTTCACTTGAACTTTTTGATGAACTTGGAATCACAGAACCATTCCTAAAGTCCGGATTGAAGATCAAAAAAGGACTCGCTTTGACGGAAAATAAAATGCTTGGCGAAATTTCTTTTGAGCATTGCCCCAAACCTCACAACTACATTTTAGCCTGTCCACAATTCATTACAGAAAAGATCTTGCGGGATGAACTCAAAAAACTGGATGAAACCGCACTAATAACGGAAGCAGAATTCCTGGGTTATCAGGAAGCAGATAATTCTATTGTGGTCAAATATTCGAATCAGGAAAATCAGACCTACCAAATCTCAGCAAGCTGGCTTATTGGATGTGATGGGAAAAATAGTCCGGTGCGCAAGCAAGCATCGATCCATTATTCAGGTAAAAGATATGATGACACTTACATCATGGGGGATTTTGAAGATACTACCGAATTCCGAAATGATGCCGCTGTTTTCCTCCCCAAAGGCGGACTGATAGAATGTTTTCCGCTGCCAGACGGAATGCGCCGATGGGTGGTGAAAACGGATTCATATATCCCCGAGCCAAACCAAGACAAACTTGCCGGATTAGTAAATAAACGCATAGGCTATGACCTGTCTTCAGTCAAAAGTACGATGTTGAGCAGTTTTGGCGTACAACATTTTATGGCTGAAACTTTTGCCCGGGGCAGGGTCGTCCTTGCAGGTGATGCAGCTCATGTGGTAAGCCCCATTGGCGGACAGGGCATGAATTTAGGCTGGCTAGACTGTAGATATATCGCAGATCTGTTTTCTGACTCAGGAACTGGGAAAGACTTACATGATCTTTCACCTTATTCACAAAAACAGCGAAAGGTAGCTCAGCAAATAGCCAGGCGTGCAGAAATAAATATGGCTTTGGGCAGAAAACAATATTTTCCGGCTATCAGAAACTTATTTATCCGGGGAATACTTGGATCATCCCTCCGGAATAAAGTAGCCGAACTTTTCACTATGCGTGGATTAGGGCGTTGGTGGATCTAAACAGAAAACTTTATTACACAGGCCGTTCCGATCTTAGGATTTTCCTCAAAATTGATCTCTGCTTTCAGTTTCTTCGCAAGTGCTTTAAGCACAAATTGTCCGCTTGGCTTCCCAGAAGATGAAATGTTTTTATCCTGTATACCAATTCCATTGTCTGCAACAATAAGTGCCATTTCTTCTCGCGGTGTTTTCTTCAGGGTAATAACGATCTCTCCCTGCCCCCTCCCTTCAAAAGCATGTTTATAAGCATTGATCAGTAATTCATTTACGATCATTCCACAAAGCATTGCCCTTTTAGCATCAAGTTTTATTTCTTCAATATCAGACTGTATAAAGACATCCTTATCCGGATCTTTGAAAACGTTCTCAACATTATGGATCACTGATTCTAAATAATCGGAAAGCATCACCCGGTCTATTTGCTTCTGATCGTATAACAGTGAATGTGCAATCGCTACCGACTTAAGCCTGGAATTAGCTGCAATGATAGCCTGACGGGCTTTGGGTTCAGAAATTTCATTGAGATCAAACTCGAGCAGTGCTGAGATGGTAGAAAGGTTATTTCTTAAACGATGATGGATCTCCGCAATCTGAACCTCTCTTTTATCCAGCAGATCTTTCATCTTTTCATATTTTTTGGAACGCTCAATGGCACTGGAAACATGCAAAGCTAAAGATTCAAATACAGCTACATCCTCGTTTTTAAATTGTCTGCCGTCTTTTTTATTGATAGCCTGAAGAACCCCAAATGCTTCTCCTTGCTCATCTTGAAGTGGGACACAAATCACATTCCTGGTAGTAAAATCAACGGAAAGGTCTTTCCAAAAAACATCACTCTCTGTTACATCATTAGATATAAATGGCTGATTATAGGAGATCACCCAACCGCTAATGCCTTTATTTTTAGGAATTTTCATCCCATTTATTTCATCTTTAACCGGACCCGTAGGAATACTCACGTTCAGATCTCCGGTAAGCTCGTCAAGCAACATCAGGGAGCTTGCCTCTGCACTCATGATCACCTTTGTGGCTTCCATTGATCTTACCAAAAGTTTTTTTAGCTCAAACGTTCTGGTAATTCCTTCAATAAAATCAAGCAATATATCTTTATGCTCGTTTACTTCAGTCTCTTTTTTGGCAGTATTTTTATCTTGATTGCTAATAACTATACCCGAATTTTAATCTCTATTGCCAATATAAAAAAAATCAGTGCATCGCATCTTTCAATTTATGAAGACTTTACAGCCCATACAGTTATAAAAAAAGCACAGCCAAACGGCTGTGCTATTAATTTTTTACCTAAAAACTAATCTGACAGATCAGTTCTGTTTTTTACTTTTTTTCAAATAATCCAGCAATACAGTGTGCAGAATTCCTCCATTTCGGTAGTAATCAACTTCTACCGGGGTATCAATTCTACAATCGGTTGTAAACTCGATCACTTCACCATTCTCTTTTGTGGCAGTAACCTTGATCTCATCACGGGCCTTCACATTGTCATCCACGTGAATATCGAAATTTTCAGAACCGTCAAGACTTAAGCTGTCAGCGCTTTCCCCCTCTTTAAACTGTAGAGGAAGTACACCCATCTGGATCAGATTAGAGCGGTGAATCCGTTCGTAAGACGTAGCGATCACTACTTCCACTCCAAGAAGAGCAGTTCCTTTGGCAGCCCAGTCACGGGATGAACCGGTTCCGTACTGCTTACCGGCCAATGCAACTAAAGGAGTTTTACTTTCTTTGTATTTGAGTGATGCGTCATAAATTGTGGTGATCTCATCATCCGGGAAATACTTGGTAAAGCCACCTTCTTTTCCGGGTGCAAGTTGATTTTTGAAGCGAACATTTGCAAAAGTTCCGCGTGTCATCACCCGGTCGTTACCGCGACGAGAACCGTAAGAGTTGAAGTCTTCTTTCTTGACTCCGTGCTCTTTCAGGTAAATTCCGGCCGGAGCATCTTCTTTGATGTTACCTGCAGGAGAAATATGATCAGTCGTGATAGAATCTCCAACTTTCACCAAAGCCCTCGCTCCTTTGATAGGTTTGATCGGCTGAGGCTCTTCGTTCATATCCATAAAGAAAGGAGGCTCCTGAATGTAGGTTGAATCCTCACTCCAGTTAAACAAGTCTCCGCCTGAAACCGGAATTTCTTCCCATGTTGGGGATTCAAAAATATCAGCGTACATCTTATCGAAAAGCTCGGGGCGGATAGCGGCGTCAAGATGCTCTGCAATTTCTGCCGTTGTTGGCCAGATGTCTTTCAGATATACATCATTGCCTTCCTTATCTTTACCTAACGGCTCAGTAGCAAGATCAATATCTACGCTACCTGCCAGTGCATACGCAACCACCAGTGGAGGTGAAGCTAAGTAATTAGCCTTAACCCATGGGTGAATCCGTCCTTCAAAGTTGCGGTTTCCGGAAAGTACTCCGGCAGCGATCAGGTCGCCTTCTTTAATGGCCCTTTCAACGGCTTCAGGCAACGGACCTGAGTTCCCGATACACGTTGTACATCCGTAACCAACCAGATTGAATCCAAGCTTATCCATGTACTCAGTAAGGCCGGCTTCGTTTAAATATTCAGTTACTACTCGTGAACCCGGGGCCAATGATGTTTTCACATAAGCAGGAACTTTAAGTCCTTTTTCATAGGCTTTTTTAGCTACGATTCCGGCACCCAGCATTACGCTTGGGTTGGAAGTATTGGTACAGGAAGTGATGGCGGCAATTACCACATCACCATGCTTCATCTCAATTTCCTGTCCGTTTCTATAGATACCTTTATTGGCTAATTTCTCCTGAGCAAGATTGAATCCCATCGTAGGATTATCACTGGTCAAAGATTGCTCAAAAGCCTTCTTCATATTATTCAGCTTGATGCGATCATGAGGAAGCTTTGGCCCTGCAAGCGATGTTTCTACCGTACTCAGATCCAGTTCCAGCGTAGAAGAAAATTCAGGATCGGGAGTATCATCGGTTCTGAACAAGCCCTGTGCTTTTGTATAATTTTCTACCAGCTGAACCAGTTCTTCAGAACGTCCGGTTCTTCGCATGTAGCGCAGAGATTCTTTGTCAATTGGGAAGAATCCCATAGTTGCTCCGTATTCAGGAGCCATGTTTGCAATAGTTGCACGGTCAGGTAAACTCATGTTACTGAGTCCGTCTCCATAAAACTCCACGAACTTACCAACCACGCCATGCTCACGAAGCATTTGGGTCACAGTAAGTGTTAAGTCGGTGGCAGTAATACCTTCCTGAAGTTTTCCTGTCAGTTTCATTCCGGTTACTTCCGGGACCAGCATAGAAATAGGTTGACCCAACATGGCAGCTTCCGCTTCAATTCCACCAACACCCCATCCGAGAATTCCAAGTCCGTTGATCATGGTTGTATGCGAATCGGTTCCCACCAACGTATCAGGATAAGCTGTTGTAGAGCCATCAGCTTCTTTACGGGTGAAAACACCACGGCCTAAATACTCAAGATTCACCTGGTGAACAATTCCGCGCCCAGGAGGTACCACTCGGAAATTATCAAAAGCTTCTTTACCCCACTTCAGAAATTCATAGCGCTCATTATTACGCTCCATTTCTTTTTCTACGTTGAACATGAGCGCAGCTTCCTGCCCGAACATATCCACCTGAACTGAGTGGTCAATTACAAGGTCTACAGGAACCTGTGGATTGATATCGGTAGCTTTACCGCCCATTCGCTGCATGGCAGATCTCAGTGCAGCCAGATCAACAACAGCCGGTACTCCGGTAAAATCCTGCAATACTACACGTGATGGTTTAAAAGGTATCTCACCCTGTGGATCTTTGGCATTATAGTTTGCCAGTGCTTCAATATCTTTATCCGTAACGGCATAACCGTCAAATTCACGAAGTACCGCTTCCAGTAAAATCTTTATGGAGAAGGGCAGTTTGGCAATGTTATCGTATCCCAGTTCTTTCAATTTAGGCAGGCTGTGTAGGAAGGCTTTGCCTGAACCGGTTTCAAATTCAACTCTGGTTTTTTTCAGTTTGTCGCTCATGTTCTGACTCTGTTTAGAATTTCTTTTTTCTTATACCCAAAGGTACCAATTTTTTTGGGCTTTGTCTTTACCAAGTATCTATGATGAATATTGATTTACGTGATTTATTAATTACTCTTTATATACGGAAGCTTATACATTTGTAGTAATCCCAAAGTCAGCAAGCTTTTCACCTTAGAATAAAATCAAAATTAATTTGTAAGGGATTAAGTTTAAATTGCTCTTACTACATATAATTTTAAAGGCACTCTTATGTTTACAGTCAAATCTTTCTTTATCTACTGTGCAATTCTTGGATTTATAGTCAGTGACTGTAGCTTGGGAACACCCGACGGCCCATTAATCCCCCAAACTGAAATTATTGAAATCAACCTGACTCCGGATACCGTAGCTGCAGGTGATACGGTGTTAATCCATGGAATAATAGAAGACAGCTTGGATAACCGGTTTACCTACTATTGGGGTTTTCCTGAAGACGAAAAAATACCTGTTAATGGAACTATATTTGGCCCAAAAATTAAATGGAAGGCTAAAGCTACCTCTGATACAACAGGAAAAGTTGTAGATGCAAGTACAACGTTACGAGTTGATAACGGATCACAGGACTCAGTTTCGGTAACTGAAGGATTTAGAATACCAATCTTAAACTAAAATTAAAATCAGGGTACAATGAAAAGAATTATTATGTGGCATTTATCCTAGTTCCCACGCGTCGCACCAAGGAAAAGCTGATGCTTTTACAATAATGCCAAAGTCACCAAACTTTTATGCATTCTGATATTGATATCTACGATAATTACTTCTATCTTATTCGACTTTCCAATAAGACAAAATAAACGAGTTTAATCGTGGACACATTAAGTTTTAAGACATACTCAGCAAAACCCAAAGACATTGAGAAGAAATGGGTGCTCTTCGACGCTGAAGATCAGCCGTTGGGCAGACTGAGTAGCGAGATCGCAAAAGTACTGAGAGGCAAAAACAAGCCTACCTTCACCCCACACATGGATACCGGTGATAACGTTATTGTTATCAATGCGGAAAAGGTGAAGCTAACCGGTAAAAAGATGACGGATAAAACTTATTTCCATCATACCTTTTACCCCGGCGGAGAACGATTTACAACTGCAGAAGAGAAGATGGAGAAAGATCCTACATCTTTGGTTACAACTGCAGTAAGAGGCATGCTTCCTAAAACCAAGTTGGGACGCAAGATCGCGACCAACCTGAGAGTTTATGCAGGCCCTGTACATCCGCATACCGCACAGGAACCAGAAATCATCGAGCTTTAATCCATACAGAATAAATTAAATGGCCCAAGCGAATTACATAGGACGACGAAAAACAGCTACTGCCCGTTTATACATTAAATCGGGTAAAGGTGAGATTCTCGTCAACCACAAACCAATTGAAGAATATTTTCCAGTAAAAGCACGTCGCAATATTGCCTTGCATCCAATTTCTGTTACTGAAACAGAAGGCAAGTATGATATTAAGATCACTGTTCGTGGTGGTGGAAGTACCGGTCAGGCCGGCGCCATCTCTCACGCCCTTGCCCGTGCTTTAGACGGAGAGAACGAAGACATGCACGATGTTCTTAAAGGACACGGCCTTCTTACCCGAGATGACAGAATGGTAGAGCGTAAAAAATACGGTCAGCCTAAAGCTCGTAAGAAATTCCAGTTCTCTAAAAGATAATTTCGTTATTCGTTATTCGGAAATGGTTATTCGGTTCCCGATTAATCATTACACTTTTAACTAATAACTTTTCAACAAAACTCAATCACACATATGTGGTGACTCGGCGTATGGTGTCCTGAGCTAAATTGACTCAGGATTTACGTCCGGGGATGATCCGCATAGAGGATTAACCTAAACTTACATACTTAATACAATGCCAAAAGCTGCATCTATACAAGACCTGCTAAAGTCAGGCGCACACTTCGGTCACCTTACCCGCCGATGGAATCCTAAAATGAAAGACTTCATCTTTATGGAGCGAAACGGGATTCACATCATTGACCTAAAAAAAACTCGAAATTACCTGCAAGAAGCACTTGATGAGATCCAAAAGCTCTCACGTGCCGGAAAAACGATTTTATTTGTAGGTACTAAAAAGCAATCTACTGACATCATTACCACAGAAGCTTTGCGATGTGGAATGCCTTACATCACGCACCGCTGGATGGGCGGGATGTTAACCAACTTCAGTACCGTTCGAAAAAGTCTGTCCCGTATGGACGAAATTGAGAAGATGAAGACCGACGGTACTTTTGAGGAACTCACCAAAAAAGAAGGCTTGATGCTTCAGCGTGAGCAAGACAAATTGACTGATGCCCTTGGTGGTATCAAAAACATGGGGCGTCTTCCCGGAGCTATTTTTGTTGTAGATATCATCAAGGAGCACCTTGCAGTTAATGAAGCCATCAAGCTTCATATTCCTATTATCGCAATGGTAGACACAAACAGTGATCCTGATGTTCCTGATTTCATCGTTCCTTGTAATGATGACTCTGCACGAACCATTCAGTTGGTTACAACTCAGATCGCCGATGCTATTATTGAAGGTGCCGCTGAGCGTGAAGCACAACAGGAAGAAGACGTGATGGAACAAGCTGCGGCTGATGCCAAAGGCGAAAAAGATGCCAAAGAAGATGTAGACGTTAAAGACGCTGCAAAAGGAACTAAGCTTCGTTCACGCCGCAAGAAAAAAGGCGACAAAAATGAAGGCAAAAAAGCTGACAAAGCAGAAGCAAAAGCGGATGCTGACAGCAAAGACGAAGAAGAATAATTTCAACTATTAAATACTATTCAGAAAAATGAGTATTTCTGCTGCTGACGTAAAAAAACTAAGAGACATGACCGGCGCGGGTATGATGGATTGTAAAAAAGCCCTTGCCGAAGCAGATGGTAATTTCGACCAGGCGGTTGAAAATCTCCGTAAAAAAGGACAGCAAGTTTCCGAAAAACGTGCTGACCGTGAAGCTAATCAGGGATTGATCCTGAGCCGCATCAGTGATGACAAGAAGAAAGCCGCAATGATCGAGATCAACTGCGAAACTGACTTCGTAGCTCGTAATGAGGAATTCCAGGATGATGCAGAATCTTTTTTGAATGCCGCTTTTGATAACGACATCGAAAACGCCAAAGACCTTCTTGCTGTAGAAGTAGATGGACTTACCATCGAAAAGCATCTTGAAGAAATGGTAGGCAAGATCGGTGAGAAGATCGAGATCAACAACGTAGTATTAATGACTTCTGAAGGAACTTTGATCTCCTACATTCACCCCGGTAACCAGTTGGGTGTGCTTGCAGAATTTGATGGCGACCTTACTGATGCAGACATCGGAAAAGATGTTGCTATGCAGGTTGCTGCTATGAAGCCTCTTTCTGTAACCCGTGATGGTGTTGATTCTACTCTTGTTGAAAAAGAGCTTGAGATCGCCAAAGATCAGTTACTGAATGAAGGAAAGCCGGAGCATATAGCTGAGCAAGCTGCCAAAGGTAAACTTCGCCGTTTTTACGAAGAACGTGTTCTCCTTGAACAAAAATTCGTGAAAGATAACAGCGTATCCGTTAAGGATTACCTGGAGCAAAACGACGCTCCTCTGGTGAAGTCATTCCATCGACTTCAACTTGGCGAAAACGCTTAGTAAATTTTTTTTACCTTAAGGCTGTCAGAATTGACAGCCTTTTTTTTGTCTTATAATTACTAATTCAGGATCACGTGGGAAATAAATACAACAGAGTGCTTCTTAAACTCAGCGGAGAAGCGCTATTAGGTGAACAAGGACATGGAATTGACGCTGATATTCTCAGTGAATATGCTAAAGAAATTAAATCCGTACAGGAAGCCGGCGTTCAGGTTTCTGTTGTAATTGGCGGTGGAAACATCTTTCGCGGAGTGAAAGGAGCCACCCAAGGAATGGATCGTGTGCAAGGCGATTATATGGGGATGCTCGCCACCATGATAAACAGTATGGCCTTGCAGGATGCCCTTGAACAAATTGGTGTACAAACCCGCTTGATGAGTGCTATCCGAATGGAAGCTATTGCTGAGCCTTACATTCGCAGAAGAGCAGTACGCCATCTTGAGAAAGGCCGTGTTGTTCTTTTTGGCGCCGGAACCGGAAATCCTTATTTCACCACTGATACTGCCGGGTCCCTTCGTGCCATTGAAATTGAATGTGATGTCATTTTGAAGGGAACACGGGTAGACGGTATTTACGATTCTGATCCCGAGAAAAACGGCGATGCCAAAAAGTTTGATGTGATCACCGGAGATGATGTTTTAAAACGGAGGTTAGAAGTTATGGACCTCACTGCTTTCACTCTTTGCCGTGAAAATAAAACTCCGATTATTGTATTCAACATGAATAAGAAGGGGAACCTGAAGAAGATCGTGGTAGATGGCGATGATGTAGGGACTACGGTAGTTTGGGAGTAAACTGATCCTATTTCACCGGAGATATTGAACAACGGATCATGCGGGTAGTGACTGACAATAATTTTTACCCACAGAAATCCGCAATATCCGTTTTATATGCATTGCATTTCCTATCTACCCAAAGAGAAACTCATATACCAACTGCGAAGCTAACTTCACCGTGCGATCATCAACATCATATTTCGGATTTACTTCAGTGATCTCAAATAGCTTCAGATTTTCATGCTGACCGGCAATTTGAATAAGCAGCATTACTTCTCTACCTGATAACCCGATTGGAGAGGAGGCACTCACTCCTGGTGCGTCAGAAGCTTGAATGGAATCCATATCCAGTCCCAGGAAAAAAGGGCGGTCATTAATTTTATTCATGATCTTACGAAAGGAATTGACCACTCCATTATCCATGATCTGTTTTAAATTCCAGATCTGTACTCCAAGTTTTTCCGCATTTTCCAGATAGAATTCTGCATTGCTTTGCGGCCTGATCCCAAATTCATAGAAATGCTCAGGAGCTAAATAACCATCTTCGATAGCTTTTCGGTAAGGGGTGCCGCTCGTCATTTCATCTGCGATGCGCATATCTAAATGTGCATCAATATTTATCGCTGAGAGCTCTCGTTCTGCTTCAGAAAGGGCGCGTATATCTGCGTACGAAATATCATTCCCACCTCCCAATACGATCACCTTTTTCCCGTCCTGCAAGAACTTGGAAACTGCTTTGGTCAAAGAATCATGGATCTTATCCAGAGCATCATATTTTTCCCCGGTAACATTCAAATCCATTTCACCAGAATAATCGAAATAATCGGTGTTCACGTTTCCCGCATCAAAAAGCTTTATATGGGAATCCTTATTGACCTGAAGTTTATACAGTTGCTCCCGAATGGCATTTGGGGCTTTTTCTGCTCCTATTCGCCCCTTGTTTCTTCGAACACCTTCATGCTGTGGGCAGCCAATAAGTACATGCGTAGCCTTAAAATAATCCCGTTCATCAAATGCGACCTCCTGAATGAGCCAGTGATCATGATTGTCATGCGAATTTATTTCCAGAAGTTCATCCGGAACGGGTTGTAAAATATCTTTTAGCCTCTCAATCCCCATACTTTCTCTCCTTTTTTGATGACCGTATGCACGTGATTTTCTCCAAAGAAATAGGCCAGGTCTTTGTAATTATCCGTATCCAACAACAAGATATCGGCCTGAAATCCGGGAGCAATACAACCGAGTTTATTTTTTTCCAAAGCCTTTGCTCCATTTTGAGTAGCACAGCAAAGAGCTTCCTCTACTGACATTCCCATTTTAGTACAAGCCATGCTCATCAGCAGCTGCATAGAGATGGTCATGGAAGAACCGGGATTAAAATCCGTGGCCAAAGCAACCAAAGCGCCGGAACTCAATAACTTTCGTGCCGGGGAATAGGGAATATTCAGGAAATAGGATACGCCGGGTAATATTGTAGCCACCGTTTCGGCTCCGGCGAGCCGCTGTACGTCTTCATCACTCAAAACCTCCAGGTGGTCTACGGAAACAGCTCCCAATTCGATCGCCATTTCCACTCCACCAATATCGTTAAATTGGTTGGTATGAAGTTTTGGTTTGAGTCCGTGCTCGATACCCTTTTCAAGCACTTTTCGGGTTTCTTCAACGGTAAAATATCCCTCTTCACAAAACACATCGCAGTACTCGGCCAATTCAGCGATCTCAGGGATCATTCCTAAAACCTGATCCAGATATTCTTCTTTGGTGAAATTTTTAGGAACGGCATGAGCTCCAAGAAAAGTAGCCGATAATTCAATGGGCTGCTCTTCTTTCAGCTCGTTGATCACTTCCAGTATCTTGCGTTCCGTTTCCAGATCCAATCCATAGCCACTCTTGATTTCAATTGTGGTAATGCCCTGTTTCAGTGCCTTCTGAAGTCGAATTCGAGCGAGGTTCTTTAATTCTTCTTTGGATGCCTTCCGGGTAGCCTTTACCGTTGAGACGATACCGCCACCCTGTTCTGCTATCTCTTCATAACTCATTCCCGCAGAACGCATGGCAAATTCATCCGCGCGATTACCTCCAAAAACCAAATGGGAATGGGAATCCACAAATCCCGGTACGGCAGCTTTTCCTTCGGCATCCAAGATCACCGGATGGCCTTCCACCTGCTCCAAAACCTCTGAAAGAGCTCCTACAGCTTTTATAATACCATCTGAAATATAGATAGCCGCATTCTCATGTACAATCAAACTCCGTAGTTCCGACCCGCGAGTAACTCTCGGCTTGGGTGTGGCTATCTGTGATATGTTTTGAATGAGAAGATTTTGCATAATTCATCTGTTTAATGATTGCCATTTTATCGTAGTGACGTATCGCAATATGCCCCTATATGGCAACTGTTTATTTTAGAAACGGCAGTTTCAGTTGGTGTTTGTTCGCACATTCAATAGCAATATCGTAACCTGCATCCGCGTGGCGCATAACTCCGGTTGCCGGATCATTCCATAATACACGCTCTAACCGCCGATCAGCATCTTCTGTTCCGTCGCAAACAATCACCAATCCGGCATGTTGCGAGAATCCCATTCCAACCCCACCCCCATGATGGAAAGAAACCCACGTTGCTCCGGAAGAAGTATTCAACAACGCATTCAAGATGGGCCAGTCGGATACAGCATCCGAGCCGTCTTTCATGCCTTCGGTCTCTCGGTTAGGGCTGGCTACCGACCCGGAATCCAGATGATCACGACCAATTACGACCGGTGCTTTCAATTCTCCGGTTCGTACCATTTCGTTGAACGCAAGTCCCAGTTTGTGGCGCTGCCCCAATCCCACCCAACAAATTCGGGAAGGTAATCCCTGAAAGTGAATCTGTTCCTTAGCCATATCCAACCAATTATGGAGATGCGGATCATCGGGAATAATTTCTTTTACTTTTTTATCGGTTTTGTAAATATCCTCCGGATCTCCTGAAAGTGCTACCCAGCGAAAGGGACCTATTCCTTTACAGAAAAGCGGACGAATATATTCCGGTACAAATCCCGGGATATCAAAAGCATTTTCTACCCCCTCATCGAAAGCTTCCTGACGGATGTTATTTCCATAATCGAAGACAGGAATACCGTGATTTTGAAATTCAAGCATCGCGCGGACCTGAGTAGCGATGGACCTTTTGGCTTTCTCAACTACTTCTTTGGGATGCGTTTTTTGCTTTTTCTCCCATTCCTGAACCGTCATCCCCAAGGGTAAATATCCATTCAGTGGATCATGTGCACTTGTTTGATCGGTTACGGCATCAGGCTTGATATCTCGTTCTAATAACTTTGGGTAAATATCGGCAGCATTTCCGTGCAAACCAACTGTTAAGGGTTTTTTATCCTGAACCGACTGCTGAATGATCTTCAGAGCTTCATCAAGCGAAGCGGCTTTTTTATCTACATAGCCCGTTTTCAGTCTCATGTCGATGCGAGACTCTCTGCACTCAACTGCCAGCATACTTGCACCGGCCATTTTTGCCGCAAGTGGCTGAGCTCCACCCATACCTCCAAGTCCGCCGGTAAGGATCCACTTCCCGGACAGGTCACCGCCAAAATACTTTTTCCCCATCGATACAAAAGTCTCATAGGTTCCCTGAACAATACCCTGACTCCCTATATAGATCCACGAACCGGCCGTCATTTGGCCGTACATCATAAGACCCTTTTTGTCTAGCTCATTAAAGTGCTCCCAGTTCGCCCATTTGGGAACCAGATTAGAATTAGCGATCAAAACTCTTGGAGCATCTTTATGGGTATTAAAGATCCCAACAGGTTTTCCGGACTGTACAAGCAGTGTTTCCTCGTCACTCATAGATTTCAATGACTCCAGAATCCCTTCAAAACTTTCCCAGTTCCGCGCTGCTTTCCCGATTCCGCCATAGACAACCAATTCTTCCGGTTTTTCGGCGACATCAGGATCGAGGTTATTCTGGATCATTCGGAAAGGAGCTTCCGTAAGCCAGCTTTTACAGTTTAGTTTAGTTCCGGTTGGCGCTTTGATCTTTCGTCCCATCATACAAATTATTTATTCCTGTAAATTACTCCACGACAGGAATATACGTTATGCCAACGGAAAGCTCATCCAAAATTATTGTTCTACCGGAGGAGTAAAGAAAAGCTTTAAAAATGCCAAAAATAAGATCAGAAAAAGAATAGTGACCGCCCAAACAAGGAGTCCTACATCAGTCCCGGAAAAAATAAATTTCAAGAACTGAGACCCGATGATCAAAGCGGTCATAATGTTACCGAGCACAATAGCTCTGCCATAAATACCGCCAATCGCACTTTTGCGTGCCATCAAATTTATCACCCCAAACCCAAACAAAAGAGCACCCACTACTTTCATCAATAAAAGGTCCATGCCGGATTGCGAGACCGTCCCCAAAACCTGACCTGTTTCTACAGGAAAGAAACTTATTCCCAATCCAAGTAACAGATAAACAGCTGCACTTCCAGTCATTACTATTCTTCTGAATGCAACCATTTTATTTACCTGCCTGGATTAAAGATCCCTTCTTAAAGTTCAGCATATTCTTCAAATGATTGTTCCAGGTACGCATCAGACCCAACGAATTTTAGGATTTGAGTAAACAGATCTTCTGGAATAAATCCGGGTTGACCTGCAATGATCTCGCCTTTTGAATCCAGAAAAATAAAGGTAGGCGTTCCTGTGATTCTCATAGCCCGGGCAAATTCCATCTGAGTGACTTCTTCACCCCGAAAGATCATCTTTTCTTCTGATTCAATGTCCAGCCAAACCGAGTAAAAATGCTCATTTGTGAGTTCCTGCACGGCTTTCTGACTAAACACTTCTTTTTCCTGTTTCTTGCAATAGGTACACCAAACCGCATTCGCATAGATCAATACTTTCTTATCCTCATCAGCAGCTAACTGCCGGGCATCCTCCATAGTCTCCCAATTAAAAGGAATGGCATCTTTTGCAGAAGCACTATCCTGGTTTTGGGCCAACCCGCATACAGTCAGGGATAATATCAAAATAAGTACTAATGAAATTCTTCTTATTAAAAGGGCCATGTGAATAGTTTTTTAAATCTGTATTTAAAATAATGTGAGTTCGAGGTAAGATCTCTAAAGTTGTCATTCAGAGCGCTTAAACCGTTATCAAAGATCAATCTGTTGAACGCGAAGAATCTCAACATATAATTAATACAACCGGGCAATATAAACTTTGAGCCCTTCGCGGAATACTACATAAACCAGTTTGTAGTTCAATACGCTTTGGGTGACAACCTAAGCCCAATTTTATATCGAACTCACTTTAAAATAATAATTACTGCACAAACAAAACGCCCTGAGGTACAGCTTATTTTGAATTTAGTTATCCATTCAAAGCCTGATCTAAATCAGCGATAATATCATCGGGGTGTTCAAGCCCCACACTCACACGGATCAAATTATCCGGTGTTGGGGAATCATCACCTTCCGAAGATTTGCGATGCTCCCAGATACTTTCAATTCCACCCAGGCTGGTAGCGGCTTTTATCATCTTTGATCTGCCCACAATTTCTACAGCCTCTTTGTGTCCGCCATCGATTAAAAAAGAAATCATTCCGCCAAAATCATCCATCTGTGCTTTGGCAATTTCATGCCCGCTGTGTGATTCCAATCCGGGATAATAGACGACTTCAACTTTCGGATGCTTACTGAGGAAATCGGCGACTTTTCGGGCATTCTCGTTGTGGGCTCTCATTCGATACGGAAAAGAACGGATGCTTCGACTCAACAGCCAGCAATCTCTTGGGGACGGAACCGCCCCCTGTACACGTTGTATCAATCTGATACTTTCAAATAGCTCATCATTCTTTTTTGTAATCACAGCCCCGCCTAAAATATCACTATGTCCGCCCAGATATTTTGTTGTGGAATGAACCGAAACATCAGCTCCTAATTCCAGCGGGCGCATGTTATAGGGAGTCGGCCAGGTGTTATCAACGGCAACCAATGCTCCCTTTTCTTTCGCCAGCTTACTGACAGCTTTCACATCCGTTATCAATAATCTTGGATTTGAAGGAGTTTCCAGCCACAGTAGTTTTGTGTTTTCTTTCAGGGATGATTTTATGAGGTCGAGATCGGTCATATCTATGAAATCCACTTCCAGGTTCCATTTATCGGCAAATTCCCACATCAGCTTTCGGGTTCCGAAATACACATCATCTGCAACCAAAATATGTGCACCTGATTCTATGGTTTGGAATACCGACGATATTGCTGCCATCCCAGAAGCAAAAACAGCACAAGCTCCTCCGCCTTCCAGTTCTTTGATCACATTTTCGAGCTGATCCCGATTAGGATTCGAAAGGCGAATATATTTTTGATCCCCTTCCTGATACCCCCCATTTCGATGCTCATAAATGGTGGATACTTCAATACCTGGAACAATGGTGTCATTCTCAACAGAATGAGTTTTCATGCTGCCGTGGATAGCGATGGTTTCGATGTGTTTTTTCATAGACTCATGATTTTTTGCTTAACTTAAAATAAACAAATTTTGGCCTACTCCTCTCTTCTTGTTACAACAATTAAAGATCAATATTTCAATCCTCCTTTTACATCAGTCATTTGCTTTCACCCTGTTACCTCTTTTATTTTTTCTCTACTTACCTTTTATTTAAGTACTACCTTTTATCTATAAAAGATTTTAATAGAAACCCTATGATAAAAATCATAAAGCAATCTTTTGAAGGCTATTCAAGAAAATAAAAACTGATTAATGTCTAAAATTTGGGAACAATATAAATTAAGAGTTCGACAGAACTGCCTTGGGGATTTTACACGTCCCGATGGCTTAGAATATTGGCGAAATAAACTCTTTGCAATTATTATTACCTACCTTTTGCCGCTGGGATTGATCATTCTGTTAGCGTCATCGGTTGTTGTTTATGCGCTTAATATTCAGTCCCTGTTCATCGCTTACTTCTCTTTTGGTGTGGCGATTTCGGTTATCTCACTGTACAGTGGCTTAAGCATCACCGTTAGAAAATATCTTTTTCTAACCCTTATTTATGTTGTTGCTGCCATATTGATCTTTCATATGGGAGTCTTAGGTGCAGGATTAACCTATCTTTTCGGGGTTACCGTGTTTGCTTTACTTATCCTGCCTCCCAAAGCCGGCGTGGTCACTATTTTTGTAAATATCGGCATTTGCTTATTTCAAGCAATTTTAATCCATCAGCAGATCGCAGATTATCCATTAAGAGAAAATTATCAAGTTGCTTCCTGGCTTGCTATTTCATTCAATTCTGTGCTGCTAAGCATTGTTGCAGTCATCTTTATTCCGATGCTCTTCAGCGGCCTTCAGTATACAATTGAATCTCAGAGAGAACTCAAACAAAACCTGATTATTCATAAAGATGAACTAGAGGGATCCTTAAGTGAAAAAGATACTCTGCTTGCTGAGATCCACCACCGAGTAAAAAATAATCTCGCCGTTGTTTCCGGAATGCTACAATTGCAGTCTTTTAAGGAAACGGATGAGCAGATGAGAAAAAAGCTGTTAGATAGTACACTGCGAATCAAATCCATGGCTAATATTCATGAACAGCTTTACAGATCCCACAGCTTTTCGAACATGGCCTTTGATGCTGGACTAAGAAACCTTACTCAAACTATTTTTGAGACACTGGATAGTGGAACAACGATAAATACTGATTTTGAGCTTGATCCAATTCAGCTCAATATAAATCAAGCTGTTCCATGCAGTTTGATTGTCAATGAAGTTCTTACGAATACCATCAAACATGCATTTGGTCCAATGGAGGAAGGGCTCGTCTCGATTCATCTAACAAAAGATCATGGTCAACTTCATTTGAAGATCACAGACAATGGAGATGGTTTTCCTGACGACCTGAACAGAGCAGAAAACAACTCCCTTGGAATGGAGCTGATCGACACTCTCGCTATTCAGTTAGAAGCGGACTACACTTACGAAAACAGAGAAAATGCAAAAGGCACCATCTTTGAATTGAAGTTCAAGATCTCGGATTCCCCGGGAAGCAGTGCTACTTAATTTCCATCATTTCTAATGGCCCGAATACGTTCCAGCACCGGGGGATGTGAATAGTTCAGCCACACATAAAACCAGTGAGGAGTCAAATTCGATAAGTTGTCTTTCGAAAGTTTCTTCAAGGTTGAAACCATATCTTCGGGTTCTCCGGTAGTTTGGGCTGCAAAAGCATCCGCTTCAAATTCATGCTTTCGGGATATTAACTGCATAAAAACAGACAATATCATATCGATTGGCGCATACAACATTCCGAAGAATATAAGCCCCGCATACACTGACATCTGCTCCATGTAAAAGGCTTCAAACAATCCCTCAGCATTCAGGAACACAGACAGAAGAAAGAACATCACCCCTGTTTGTAAAATACTGGTCACCATTCCTTTTACAATATGCTTTTTCTTATAGTGGCCGATCTCATGAGCAAGCACTGCCACCAGTTCATCATTGGTGTGGTTTTCAATAAGAGTATCATATAAAGCCACGCGTTTATTTTTCCCAAACCCTGTGAAAAATGCGTTAGACTTACTGGATCTTTTAGAGCCATCGATCACAAACAATCCCTGCAGAGGGAAGTCCACTTTCTCGGTATAATTCTCAATCGCCGTTCGCAGGTCACCTTCTTCCAGCGGGGTGAATTTATTGAAAAGCGGCATGATCCAAGTCGGAGCTACATACTGCATAATAAGCGTAAAAGCAGTTACCGCACCCCAGGCATACAGCCACGCAAGATCTCCGGCATACATGAAGAACCACAGAATTCCCGCAAGCAATGGAGTTCCAATCAACAAACTTAACCCTATTCCTTTCACCATATCCATTACAAAAGTTTTAGCTGTAGTTTTGTTAAAACCAAACCGTTCTTCGATCACAAAAGTGGAATAAATGCTAAACGGAAGGTTGATAATGGTTTTGGCAAAGATCAATATCCCGATGTAGAATAATCCGGTAACCAACTCACCATATCCCCAGGCTCGCACAATTTCATCCAGCCAGTTGAAACCGCCGGAGAACCAGAACCCGAGTACAACAACCAGATCAAATCCACCGGTCAGAAAGCCGAACCTGGTCCGCACTTTGGTGTATTCCTGAGACTTGGCATAAGTATCCTCATCATATACGCCCTCAAACTCATTGGGCAATTCTTTAGAGAGAGATTTAAGGTTGAGGTAGTTGGAGGTAAGATCGAGAATAAAATCAACGGCAATGGTTGCCAAAATAATGATGGCGAATATATTCATAAATTAATGATCTGGTTCTTACTAAATTTTGATAATGGTATTTGATTTAAGATACAGTTAATAGAACTGTACTTCATGTGTTCTAAGTTTTTACCGCAGAAGTTTTCTCCCAAATCTCTTGTTCGCTTGAATTTAATTTGAGGGGTTATCGAAGTGGATCTCAAAGTGCTAACATGGCAAGCTGTTTCCAGCATTGAGGTCCCTCGTGTTTTGCATCCCAACCCTTGGCTAATTCCTACGCACTCGGGATGACATGACAACTAAAAAGTCCACCAATCTCTCCATGGAGTTGTCACCCAGAGCGCCTCTTGGTTTGAATATGTTTGGGATAATTATCGCGAAGGGTCTCAAAGTTTGAATAGGTGAGTGGCATTCAACTTTGAGATCCCTCGTGTTCAGCACCTCAACCCTTGGATAATTTTCACGCACTCGGGATGACAGCTTAATAATTACCTGCCCAATTAACTCATCCTTATTCCCTCTACCACCCTATCAACCCCATAACTAAAACAAATTAGTTTAATATTAAACTATTGAATGGTAAACCGTATATTTGGGTTGTGATAGAAAAGCCAACAAACCTTAAGACAATGAAACATCATAAAGGAATACATCACATCACGGTTTTGGCCGGTGATGCCCAACAAAACGCAGAATTTTATACTGAGAAATTAGGAATGCGACTGGTCAAAAAGTCAGTAAATCAGGATGACCCCGGAACATATCACTTGTTCTATGGAAATCAGTCGGCAGAGCCCGGCTCAAGCCTTACCTTTTTCCCATGGCCTATGGCGCAAAAAGGCGAAGCCGGAGTTGGTGAAGTTGTAAATGTAGGGTTGCAAGTTCCCAAAGGCTCTGAAGATTACTGGGAAGTCCTGCTCAGCGAGAATGATATTTCCTATGAAGTTGTGGAAGTTTTCGGTCGCAAAGCATTACGATTTGAAGATCCTGACGGACTGGAATTGGATATCGTTTTTGAAGGAGAGGCTAAGCCAAAGGTTGAGAATGTAAACTACATCGTGCCGGCCGAACATACCATTCAGGGCTTTTGGGGAGCACGTATGTTGCTTACCGAAAAAGAACACACTGAAATGCTGCTGGGAGACCTATTTGGTTTTGAAGAAGCTGAAACTGAAGGAAACCAAACCCTGTATCAAACTGATGCACCTGTTGGACGATATGTAATTATTGAGAAAGCTAAAAAAGCCAAGAACGGTAAAAATGGAAGAGGCATTGTGCATCACATTGCATATCGAGCCGAGAACAAAGAGGAATTGGACCAACTTCGCCAGAAAGTTGCCAGTAAGGGAATGAACCCAACTCAGATCATTGACCGGCACTGGTTCAATTCTGTGTATTACCGAATACCGGCCGGTGTTCTTTTTGAAATGGCTTCCGACGATCCTGGCTACACCGTGGACGAGGAATTTGAAGCATTAGGTGAACACCTGATCTTGCCACCGTGGCTGGAATCCAAACGAGATCGGATCGAGCAGATTCTACCTGAGATTAAGGTCACCAAGAAAGCAACCTCTTAAATTGATTTTAACCCTGTAGAGACACCAAATTTTGTGTCTCTACATTGGGTTAAAACAAATAAAAATTTAACTCTACCAAAATTACACCCATGAGTTTATTCCGAGTAACTGAAGTCACTAATTTTAAGGGCCCTCATCAACCAACACAAATTGCAGAAGGAGGGGTTTCCGCTTCTGAAGCTGATGCAGCCATGATCATGATTCACGGACGGGGAGCAATAGCACCAAGTATCATCCAGTTGGCCAATGAATTTGATACCAATAAAAAACTTACACTCAGAGCCCCACAAGCAAGCGGAAGTACCTGGTATCCTTATTCATTCCTAGAAAAAACAGAGAAGAATGAACCGGGACTTTCGTCAGGTTTGCAAAAGATCTACGAAATTCTTCAGGACTTGAAATCAGAGGGATTTTCAGATCATCAGATCTACTTCCTGGGATTTTCACAAGGAGCATGCCTGGCCTCTGAATTTGTAGCTCGTCATCCCAAAAAATACGCCGGGTTGATCGCCCTCAGCGGTGGTCTTATCGGAGATTCCGTAGACCACGACAATTATGAAGGAGACTTAGAGGAAACTCCCATTTTCATGGGCTGCAGTGATATTGATCCGCATATCCCCAAAGAAAGAGTACTTGAATCAGAAAAGGTTTTTAATGCACTGAATGCCAGCGTGACTAAAAAACTCTATCCCGGAATGGGGCACATGGTAAATGAAGATGAGATCAAGCACATCAACGAAATGCTTAATTCATAAGCATGCTTATTTATAAAGTGAAAGAAAATGAGGTTCCTTTTTCGTCTGAGTGAACGTGCATTTCGGCTTCGAGCTGTTCTGCAAAATTTTTAATGAGGATAGTTCCCAGTCCTTCTGTCTCCATTTTTTCAAATGCCATTGGGAGGCCCTGGCCATTATCAGAAATACGCAGCTGAATATTGCCCCCTTCCTTTTCTAGGATCACGCTTAATATTCCGTTATCCTTATCATCGAAGGCATATTTAAAGGCATTAATTACGAGCTCATTCACCATCAATCCACAGACAACAGCTTTATCAACTGAAATAGAAACTTCTTCCAAGTCAAAATCCAAACTCACATTTTGTTGTTCATCGCTGTAGGTTTGATGAATCGTTGTTATCAGATCCCTCAAATAATTATCAAGACGAACGGTTCGGTATTTTTGAGTTTGATATAACTTATCATGAATCAGCGCCATAGAATTTATTCTGCTTTTACTGTTCGACAAGCTCTTTTCCACCGCAGGATGATCAGCCGTGCTAATTTGCAGATCAAGTAATGCAGATATTTTAGCCAGATTATTCTTGATCCGATGGTGAATCTCCTGCATTAGGATCTCTTTCTCTTCTAACGCAATCGACAGTTCCTGAGTCTTAGATCTTACTTGTTTTCTGAGGACAAAATTCCATCCAAAAATGAACACTAATAAAGTGATTCCGAACCACCCCAAATAACTCAGATATTTCTTAGGGAAGCCGAGGGCTTTAATATCTTCCGGCGTACGTGGCATAACATGATAAACAACGGTCTCTCGTGTTTGAAAAAGGAATTTCCCAAGTACTCCTGTCACCTCAATTTCGTCCCCAATACTTAATAACTCCAGGTTAAAATCGTCCCTTAACCGGTGTGATTGTGATATATAAACTTCTAAAATACCTTCTGTAGTATCCTGTACTGATATGGTAAGTCCCCTATAACCCGAACTCGCATTTTTCTGTGACACCACGGCTCGTCCTTGTACTAACATTCCAAAGTAATCCTCCGGATTTCCTGCGACCACAGACAATAATTTTGGAGCCGGAACTTTGGGCTGAGTCTCCACAACATACACGGAATCTGCAACGATCTCCGGCTTGTCGTAATAAAGCCGAACAGTTCCCTTTACAACTAAACTGTCTCCTCTTTTTACATCGGCTTTCAATGTTCCGCTAAAGACCTGAATACCAGCGAGATCATCCTGAATGTATACAGAAAGTCGCTGCTCATTAAAAGTGAGATTATCTACATTGGCCCGACCTGTGATCATAATATTTTGATCGAGGAAATCGATTTCGCCATCCCCATTAGTGTCTGCCAGTGCTTCTGAAACAGAATATATTGTCTCGACATCCTCAACTTGTTGAGCAATTAGAGGGTGATTAAACCCTAGAAGTAATATAGGCAAGAGAAACGCCAGTCTTAGCACAGCAGATGTCTTGTTTTCTATTGCTATAGTGGAATATGTCATTTCCTAAAAAATTAAATTTTGGAGCCTGAATATTTCATCTCTCTTGTTATTAAAAAGATAAACTTATTATATACCTCACATTATTATAATTGCCTTATAAACATATATGTTAAAAAAAAGGTCCAATTTCTGCTTTCTATAACAGAAGAATCTGAATAGATTTAACACAACTTGGGTTCAACGAATACTAATTATCACTAAAATTTAATTCCATGGAAATTCTTTGGTTAGTTGCAGCTTATGCACTCGGGATGGCCGTTTCTAAGATCAAGATCCCCCCTTTAGTAGGATTTCTCGGGGCCGGGATTTTACTATCATTGTATGGTTTCGAAGCCACTGATGCACTTCATGAAATTGGGCATATAGGAGTTTTACTTCTTTTATTTACCGTGGGGTTACATCTTCGTGTTAAGAGCATCTTACGGCCGGAAGTATTGGGAGCGGGTGGGTTGCACCTGGCGATCTCAGCCGGGGTTTTTATGCTTGTGGCCAATTTCTTTGGTTATGGCTGGATGGAGTCACTGGTAATTGGAATACTGCTTGGTTTCTCAAGTACCGTTTTAGCGGCTAAAGCTCTCGAGAGCCGGGGTGAATTAGGTGCATTTCATGCCCGTGTATCCATCGGTATTTTGATCGTACAAGATATTGTTGCCATCGCTGTATTAGCCCTTACCGGTGGTGGGGCTCCTTCTATCTGGGGATTTGGATTATTGGCTCTTCCACTGCTTCGGCCGCTTCTCATTAAAGCCCTGATCGCCAGTGGTCATGATGAGCTTCAACTGATCTTCGCGTTGATATTAGCGATCGGAGGAGGTTCTTTATTCGAAGTTTTGGGGCTCTCATCAGAACTTGGAGCCTTAGCTTTTGGAGCTTTATTGGCAGGACATGAACTAGCTGATGAACTTTCTGAAAAGCTTTGGGGTCTCAAAGAAGCATTCCTTGTCGGATTTTTCCTCGAGGTTGGCCTTGCAGGACTCCCCGATCTTGATGCGGTAATATTTTGTCTGGTTATCTTAGCTTTACTCCCACTAAAATCAGCACTCTACTTTTTCATGCTTACCGGATTCAAGCTCCGCGCCCGAAATGCTTTTATGGTAATGGGCACACTCGCCTCCTTCAGTGAGTTCACCCTGATTGCAGGTATTGTTGCCGTTTCCGGTGGATTTATTCCTGAAAGCGTGATGACCGTTTTCGCATTGTTAGTAGCCGTTTCTTATGCTTTAAATGCCCCCTTTACCGCAAACATCAATATGATCTGGGCTAAATTTGAAGATCTACTGCTGCGTTGGGAGCGCGATGTAAGACACCCCGGTGATCAGGTTGTTTCGCTAGGCGTAGCTAATTATTTAGTACTGGGAATGGGACAAGCCGGTTCATCAGCATATAAATATTTGAAGGAACGAGACTATAAGGTAATAGGAATGGAATCTGATCCCGCCAAAATAGAATCTAATCTTGAAGACAAAAGACGTGTGGTTTATGGAGATGCGCAGGATCCTGAACTTTGGGAAAATGTTGACCTCTCCAAGATTAGATCGATCATACTGGCATTCCCTAATCATGACGCAAAAATCGAAGCCACAAAACTAATTCGGGAATATGGTTTTGAGGGAGATATATTCGCCCTGACTATGCGAAAAGAAGAAGGAGAAGATCTTCAAAAAGTAGGAGCTACAGCAATGTGTTTACCGGTAAGTGAAGCTGGTCGTAAACTGGCTGAACTAAGTGTTTCCGATAAAAACAATCCTGATTCAGATCTTTCACTCGACTTGATATTTGAGACCTGAAAGATGATTTAACTTTTTTGTACAAACAGGTTCAATGTTTAATATTCAAAAAACCGTATACTTCAGCTCATCAAAGTGTAATTCCCGGCAATAAGGACAGGGAAGCATCTACCGGCCAACCGTAAATTGAGCCGTACCACTTCTTATAAATTTTAAGTTAATACTGGAAGGTATGGCAATCCCAAGAACTCTGCTCAAGAGGGCTATATGCGTATGTTTTATTCTCTCGATATTTTTATCAACAGCTGCATATTCGCAAAGTTGCCCCGCACAAGGCACGATCATTTTTCCTGATTTAACCGGACAGGAACTGCTTGATGCCCTGGTCACAGAATACAAAACTACTTCCGTGCTAAGTTACAATGCGGCCCGTGAAGAAATGTATGGAAACATAGATAACATCGACGGTTTTGTGGAAGGGATATACACAGGATATAAGGGGGCAATAGATCCTAATAGCAGCCAAAACCCCCGATTACAGGCAGTAGACGTAAATATTAACGCAGAACATAGCTGGCCACAGAGTAAAGGAGCTACTTCTGGTTCGCTTGGGCATTCTGATATGCACCATCTCCATCCTGCCTATTCCAGTGCAAACGGTTCGCGCGGTAACGACCCATTTATTGAAATTCCCGATGATGAAACTGATGGCTGGTGGCGCTACGATCAACAAGTAAATAATCCTGTTGCAGATTCTATTGATCATTATAGCGAAAGAAGAGACAACCACCCTAGTGAATTTTTTACAGGGAGCTGGGAACCACGTGAAGACGTGGAAGGGGATATAGCTCGGGGTATGCTATACTTTTATACCATGTATAAAGAACAGGCCGACGCAGCTGACCCTTACTTTTTTGAAGTTCAGAAAGAGTTCTTTCGCGCCTGGAATTCCCTTGACAGTGTTTCTACCCGTGAGTACCAGCGAACTTGTGATATCGCTCCTTTTCAGGGAAATAAAGTTAATCCTTTTGTGATTGACCCCACTTTAGCTGAACGTGCTTATTTTGAAGGACAAATAAGTGAAACTAATGTGGAGTTTTCTGCGACCGTACTTTCTATCGATGAAGGTCAGGGGGATCTGGAAATTGAGATATCTATTTCTAATCCCAACGCAGATACTGCAACAACAGTGGATGTAATTTATGCAGGAGGTACCGCAACTTCCGGTGAGGATTTTGAAGCATTCGGATCACAAACCGTGACTTTTCCTACAGGATCTCTGGATCGGCAATCAATAACTCTGACGTTGATTGATGATGATCTGGAAGAACAAAATGAAACCATCATCCTAACCCTTGAAAATATTGCCGGACCTCAAGATGCTGCTATTGGTTCAGCCGATTCACTGACAATTACCATTCGTGATAATGACGGAGAAATACCCAGCAGCGCATGGATAAATGAATTCCATTATGACAATGAAGGAACAGATGAAGGCGAATTTGTAGAAATTGCCGTAAACGCAGAATTCGCGGATCTATCAGACGTAACACTCACTTTGTATAATGGAAGCAACGGCTCTGTTTATAGCACCTATTCTGGTAATGATTTTACAGGTGGGGAAACTGAAAACGGGATTTCTTTTTATTATGCAGATCTGCCTAGTAATGGACTTCAAAATGGAGGACCCGATGGTATGAGTCTTGATATAAGCGGAGACCTAATTCAATTCCTTTCCTATGAGGGTACTTTTACAGCTGTAGACGGGCCAGCTCAGGATGTTGAAAGCTCGGATATTGGGGTAGAACAAACCGGTACAACTCCCATCGGAAGTTCGCTCCAGCTTACCGGTTCCGGGTCCCAATATGATGCTTTTAAATGGATAGTAACAGATTCAGCAACAAAAGGTCAGGTGAATATTGATCAGGAGATACTTGAAGCTGTTTCAAACGAAGAAGAAATAGGGACTGCCAATCAGTTTAAGCTCAATCAAAACTACCCCAATCCATTCAACCCGTCTACCATTATCAGTTATCAGTTAACTGAGAGCAGCACTGTTAGGCTTCAAGTGTTTGATATGCTGGGACGGGAAGTTGCTACTTTAGTAAATGGAGAGCATAGGTCTGCAGGGAGTCACCAGGTTATTTTTGAAGCCGGAAATCTTTCAAGTGGGGTCTATATTTACCGCATTAATTCCAGCAACGGCCAACAGCTAACCCGAAAAATGTTATTGCTAAAGTAGTATATATCTGACCTTATTGTAATCCATCATTTCGCTGTAAATGGGGTGATGGTTTTATGATCTATTCCTTAAAATCAATTCCAATTCGGTCTCTGACTTTGTTTTTCAACTCTTCTTCGAGCTCTTTCTTTTTCTCTTCTAACTCTTTACGTTTTTCTTCAATGCGTTTTAGTTGTTCATCCACTTTGGACTGAAGTTCATCATAACGCGCTTGAATTTCAGCTTCTTTTTCTTGCTTGAATTCAGCAAGCTGTTCCTTTTTGCCATCTACCCGACTTTGGACTTCGGCTTCGATCTTACGTTTTGCATTTTCCACTTCCTGACTTACCGTTTGGCGTAAAGCGTCCATAAAAAGGTCATCCACATTCGAGCGCACGCGTACCCTCAATGGTCCTTCAATATTATCGACCAATGCAGTTACATCAATGTTATCCGTGCCACCGATCGCATCTCTGATCAGAGATTCTATCCTGTTTTTTGGATCACCGGCTGCCTCAAAATCAAAGTTAATTTCCGTTGCCAAATAATCGATCCGGCTTTCAATTCGTCGGTCAACAATATCGAGATTCAGGTTAAGTTCTCCCTTTCCTGATTCTAATTTATAGGGAAGCAGATCAGAACCTGATAAGCGAGCTTCAGAAAGTGTAAACCCGGCATAATTGAAATTAAAACTTTCTCGTGGCGCTTCTTCCAAATAATTAAATTCGCCATTCAAACTTAACGAAACCTGATTTTCATTCTCGCCGACAACCTCAAAAAGCACAGGTTCTCCGGTTTTGACCTGACTGCTACTAATGTTCGTCACCACACCGGAAATTCCGAGATCCGACTTTGTTCTCCCAGAAAGCTCGATATTCTTAAACCAAAATCCTGGCCAGTCATATTTATCTGAAAACTCATAGTCCAGTCCTTCATATCGGGGTATTATTTCCTCCTCTTCATCACCTACCAAACGACTTCCATATTCCCTGGCAATAGCAACATATTCCAGGTAGACGGCATAATCCCCTAATAGGTTTTGACCGAACAAAGCCTTTCCGATATTCTGAACATCAAGGTCAGGAATTTGCGCCACATTCAATGCTCTCTGATAATCATTCTCGATCCAGTTATCAACCTGATCAAGACTATACCTCGAAGCTCCGTAATCTTGTTCAAAATCATCCCGTAAAGAATCAGCTTTTGTTTTCATCGAATCCACCTGAGCACGAAGCTTCCGAATGTTTTCAATGGCTTCAATTGCTTTTTTAGGATCTTTGATCTCATCTACCTTGATCGATTCTATCGAATTTTGAGCCTCGGCAATTTCCTCTTCGATCGGAGTATTATTAAAGGTGCTGTCCCATTTTGAATAGTTCTGTTGAATTCCATTTCTAAGGGAATCAATCTTATCAACAGACTGAATATTTACTTTAGCCATCAGGCTGTCCACATTCAGGTCGTCGCGAATATCCGTGAATCTAACTTCGGCATTCTTTTGAGCCTCTCCGCTTACCTGCTTGACCACAGAATACAAGAAACCGGGCTCCTCACCTTCCTCAACCTCCGGCATCTCAAAATAACCATCCGTTTCTCGCTCTGTTCCAAGTTCAAATCCGGTGAGGCGCACCTCTTCAACGATCACCTTATTTCCAAGGATCAACGGCCAAAACTGCATACTGAATTCTGTTTCGCCGGTCTCGAAGGTATTTTCCATGGTGCTGTTACGATTGGCAACCTGAAGCCGATCCCATTTGATCTGTAAATTAAATAAGCTGCTTTCAAATCCATCAAGCTCCACCTTGGCCTCATTCAACAAACTAGCCTGATATTCGATATTACTTTCAACCCATTCATCTGTAATGAAAAAAGCGGCTGTAAATACAATTCCTGCCAATACTAAAACCGTTACTATTCCTCCTATTCTCATTCCCTTATCTCCTCACTCTACTTACAGTTTGATAGATGGTATAGAATTTTGTGGATTTAAAAGCCTGCACAACCTTCCACTTTTGAACTTTAGCATGGATGTGTTTGCGATACTGAACTACACCGTACTTTAATAATGGAAATGCCGGAATACACAATATCGCTGCTGTCACAAAACTCCCGATCACAACCGTATTATAAAATTTAGTTAGTGCCCACCATTCATTGTTGTACATATTGGTCCAGATTTGCTGCATACTTTCGAGTTCAAGCAGCCAAATGCCAAAACTGTGAAAAAGTGGGTCAGCGAGATAAGCAACACCACTGAATAGAGCAAAGGAAAAGAGAGCCATCCCAATGTTCACTTTTAGCGCCAAGATCAAAACTACTATTAGTAGGTTGTGGAGCGAAAAAAACGGGGTCAATCCAATGATCATCCCCAAAATAATTCCCCCGGCTATTTGTCCGGGTGAAGCTTCTGATGCCAATGCTTTTAAAAGCTTGGCAAAATAGCGCATAATCAAGAACATAGACATTCTGCTTTTATGGTCATTTATCTATTCAAAGTAACCTAAATTTTATTCAAAATCCTTATAGTGAGCATTGAATTCGGATGATCTTCCAATTATAGGATCACATTCATACTTTATGTTTCAAAACTCTGTTCTTTACAGTATCATATACACATACTATTAACATGGTTTATAAGATGACTATTAAAGGTTTTACCGGATTTACATTATTAGCTTTTTTCTTATTCATTTCTTCCTGCGAACTCAACAATGCAAAAGAAGAATCAGAAGAAGAACAGATCAGTGATGCTACCCCTGAAGCACCGTTTTCTTGTGAAGAAGGTACCGTAAACGGTTTTCCCTGCCAAAATGTAGCTCTATATGCACAGCTTACGATATCCGAGCTGAGCGGACAAACATCAGGTGTTTTTTTAAATGATATTTGGGGCTGGACCGATCCTGAAGATGGAAAGGAATATGCGCTGGTTGGGCTCACTAACGGAGTATCTTTTGTGGATATTTCAGATCCGGTAAATCCCGTGGTTGTTGGGCGGCTTCCTGAATCCAACTTAAATGCAAAGTTCAAGCAACTAAGCCTAGAAGAATACCCAGCTTGTAATCTGGGGTTGGGACAAACCCAGCGTTCAAAGTCGATCACAGAAGGAAGTTCATGGAGAGACTTAAAAGTGTATGATAATCATGTTTTTATTGTAAGTGATAGCCAGCCTCACGGTATGCAGGTTTTTGACCTTACCCGGCTTCGGGAGTATGGCGGTGAAGTAATCGAATTTAACCACGATGCTTTATATGATGAATTTGGCCCGTCCCATAATATTGTAATTAACGAAGCAACCGGATTTGCTTATGCAGCCGGAGTCACCCAGTCTGAGCGTGGAGATAGCCGGCAAAGTACTGGGCTTCATATTGTGGATATCAGAGATCCTAAATCCCCAGTTTTTGCTGCTCGTTATTTTGACCCCGAAACGGAAGTACCATCGGCTTCAAGTGCCGGAAATGGTTACATCCACGATGCACAATGTGTTATTTATGAAGGTCCTGACGGCACCTATATAAACAAGGAAATTTGTTTTAATTCAGCTGAGGGAGCATTGGTTATCGCCGATGTAACAGATAAAGAAAACCTGGAAACCATCAGCTTCAAAAGTCATCAGGATATGCAGTATTCACATCAAGGCTGGCTTACAGAGGATCAAAAATATTTTTTAATGAACGATGAATTGGACGAACGAAATCTGGGTCGTGGAACCAAAACCTATATTTGGGATGTGCGCGATCTCGAAAATCCGGAATTTATTGGATATCACGAGCACTCAACCTCATCTATTGATCACAATTTATATATCAAAGGTAATTACGTCTATCAATCAAATTATAATGCCGGTTTACAGATATTGGATCTTACCGGAGTAGCAAATGCCGATCTCGAGCGCGTTGCATATTTTGATACACAACCTGTAAGCGATCAAGCCGCTTTCCAGGGAACATGGAGTAACTACCCTTTCTTCGAAAGTGGACTAGTTATATTAAGTGATATAGAGTCCGGCTTGTTCATTGTTCGCCCCAACCTGGACTAATTTCTAAACTGATTATCCTATCAAGCCGGTTTTGTAAAGCTTGATGTTACCTAAACACGCATCATAGCGTTCACTTTTGAGTTGAGAGCATATTTGTGTACCTTTTACACGTTTTAAAAAGGGGCTCTCTACCTCTCACTAATCAAAAAGATAAGCTAAATATCAGCACAAGTTTATGGATTTATTTGACAAGCTTGAAGGCCGGCCAAGTCCACTCGGCCCATTTACCTCAGAAGGATACGGGTATTATACTTTCCCAAAATTAGAAGGCCCTCTTGGCCCGGAAATGAAATTTAACGGCAAAGATATGGTCGTTTGGAGTATAAACGATTACCTGGGAATAGGCAGCAACGAAGAAATTAAAAAAGTTGATACTGCTGCAACGGAAAAATACAGCCTGAGTGCCCCAATGGGTGCACGACTGATGACCGGTAATTCTACCGAGCATGAAGAACTGGAAAAAGAACTCGCTGCTTTTGTTCATAAAGAATCTGCACAGTTACTGAACTTTGGGTATCAGGGAATCATGAGTACCATTCATGCCTTGGTTGACCGCAATGACTTCTTGATCTACGATGAACTAAGCCATGCTTGTATTGTAGACGGAAAGCAACTTTCAATGGCCGATAAATCGGTATTCAAGCACAATGATATTGAGAGCTTCAAAAAGCAATTATATCGTGCTGATAAAAAGAGAAAAGATAATTCTTCAATCCTGGTTGTAACCGAAGGTGTTTTTGGAATGACCGGTGATCTGGGAATATTGAAAGAGATCATTGAATTGAAGAAGGAAGTTGATTTCCGCTTATTGGTTGACGATGCCCACGGCATTGGAACTATGGGTGAAGATGGTTCTGGAGCGGGAACTCATCTTGGCGTTCAAGATGGTATAGATGTTTACTTTGGAACTTTCGCAAAATCATTTGCTCTGATCGGTGCTTTTATAGCCTCTGAGCCTCGCGTAATTGAATTTTTGAAAGCCAATTCCAGAAGTCAGGTTTTTGCGAAATCACTTCCTTTACCTATGGTTGTATCAGCCCGAAAACGACTGAAGATGATCGCCGAGCATCCTGAGTGGAGAGAAAAGCTTTGGAACAACACCATGAAATTACGTGAGGGATTACGTGAGATCGGTTATACCGTACTGCCATCTGAAAGTCCTGTAACTCCTGTTCTTACAAAAGGAAGTACCGATCTATGCCAGGACATCATGCGCAAGTTACGCGAAGAACACGGCGTATTTGTAAGCGGTGTGGCGTATCCGGTAGTACCAAAAGGAACCGTACTGATCCGGCTCATTCCGACAGCAGCCCACAATGACGCACATATCGAAAAAACACTTAATGCTTTTGAAGCGATCAAAGATTACGTTTTTGAAGCTGCTGAAAAACTGAGCGCTTAATAAAAAACTCATATAACGAATCTAAAGCCCGTTTAGTGAAAGCTGAACGGGCTTTTTTTATTTAACCAATTACACAACCCTGATCTGTTCGTAGGCAAATCGTTTCACATCCAGGTCTTCATTCAGGGCTACCAGCTCGCCCACCTCATTTACACCCAAAAATTTGTATTCGCCAGCCAGCTTTTCTCCATTCAGCACTAAGCTGGTCCATTCTCCGAATCCGACCATAGCCCTATTGATATCCTTCACCAAATCCGCATTAAATTGATTCCACAGCCTGTACCGGTATTCAATATTTTGAAGGATCTCAGCCAATAATTTTTCCCTGGAAATTTTCCGGGATGATTCTTTTGATATGGAAGTGGCGATATCAGCCAGTTCACCCGGAAATTTTTGCTGATTTACATTCAGTCCAATTCCTACTACAATACGCTCAAGACTATTTCCCGAAAATTGGGTCTCCGTCAATATTCCGCATAATTTTTTCCCATCATTCAAAATATCGTTTGGCCATTTGAGCAATGTTTCGAGACCTGACAATTCATTGATCACATCCCTAACTGCCAGTGCACAAGTCAGAGTAAGTAAGGTGAAACGCTCAGCTTTCTTTGGTTCAAAAATAAGGCTGAAGGTAAGGTTCTGTCCTTTTTCTGTCATCCACTTCCGTTCATGTTGTCCCCTACCTCCGGTTTGATGATCTGTCAGTACCACACTTCCATGCAAGGGAGAATCTTCCCGTACCTTTTTGGCAAAAGAATTTGTGGAAGGCATTTCTTCAAAAAAATAAAAACTGCACCCCAACCAGGACGTAGTTAACTCTTTCTTAAAAAACTTGGGATCAAACAAAATGCGTTAACTGATTAATAGTGATCATTTCTAACATACTTAAAAGTGAAATAATCACCATAATGTTCCGCATAAAAAAGATGAGTGTTATTTCCCGACAACAATCACAGAATCTTCAGTACCGAATTCATTCGGTACGTATTTATCGGCAGCAGCATCATTTTCCCATCGCTCACCATCAATATAGTATTTGAATTTATACTCATTTTCAGGTTTCAGGCGCAGTGTCGTTTCCCAGGAATCTTTCTTTTTTTTGAGCTTATCTGCTTTAGTATCCCAATTATTGAAATCACCTGCTACAGCGACTTTCTTATTTGCCCATTCAGCAGGCACGCTCAGGGTTACTTTACAAATCGTACGTTTTGGGGTGAATTCTTTAGTGACCATAACAAATATATTAGTTCAATAAGTGTGTGAGGATTTATGATAATTATATAATTCAATTGTTTCAACAAAATAGCTAAAATAAAAATGACAACATCTATATTATGTCTAATTTTTTTAAATTATATAAGTAATTTTATTAATTAAGTATTTAATGAAAGCGTTTTCTTGGCTAAGCTTATATAAATGATATCCTCATCCGGTTAACTAAATAAAATCCGGATATTTTTAAATAATTATGCACTTCAGACATATTATATTGTGTATATCCATTCTGAACCAAGACAAGCTGTCTGCTTTTTGGCAATCGATAATCAAATGGCAAGATATTTGTAACCATTAACGTTCAAACAGTTGAACGGCCCTGTTTATAAGGTTAACTTCATGCCCATAGTTTAGAAATAAGTTATCAGAGCACCAGTATTACATTATGATAGATATATTAGATAAGATCGGTAAGGTTGTTACTAAAGTTTTTGGTTCCAAAAGTGAAAAGGATATTAAAAAAATTCAGCCCATAGTTGATGAGATCAAAAGCTATGAGGATACCATAAAGCAACTCAGTGATGAGGAGTTAAAGGCCAAGACCGAAGAGTTTAAGCAAAAGATCAAAGACGCCACTGCTGAAACGGTTGCTGAGATCAAAGAGGTCAAAGAGAATTTAGATGACATCGAAAACCTAAAACCCGGCGAACATCGGGAGATGGCAGAATATCTTGATGAGTTGGAGCAACGTGAACTCGACATTATTGAAGAGGTGTTGGATGACCTACTGCCTGAAGCTTTTGCTGTGCTCAAAGATACCTGCCGTCGATTTGTCGGAAAATCGTGGAAAGTAGGTGGCAATGAGATCACTTGGGAAATGATCCCTTACGATGTGCAGCTGATCGGTGCCATCGTACTCCATCAGGGAAGAATTGCCGAGATGAAAACCGGTGAAGGTAAAACACTCGTTGCTATATTCCCTGCTTACCTGAATGCACTTGCCGGTAAAGGCGTACATATAATTACCGTAAATAATTACCTGGCTATACGTGATGCCGAATGGAATGAACCTATCTTCAATTTCCATGGGTTAGAAGTGGACTGCGTAGATCGCTATCAACCAAGTACCGAGCCGCGACGTAAAGCTTATAAGGCAGATATTACCTACGGAACCAATAACGAATTTGGTTTTGATTACCTCCGTGACAATATGGTGATAGAGCAACAACAGCTTGTTCAGCGCGAGCATCACTACACCATTATTGATGAGGTAGATTCTATTTTGATAGATGAAGCCCGTACCCCATTGATCATTTCAGGCCCTGTCCCTCAGGGGAATCAATCTGACAAATACGTGGAAATGAAACCAAGGGTTGAATCATTGGTTTTAGCTCAAAAGAAATTGGTGGCCAACTTAGTCTCTGAAGGCAAGAAATTGTTGGAGGAGGGAGATGAGGAAAAAGCAGGACTTGCCCTTTTCCGTGCTGTTCGTGGTTTCCCAAAGAACTCACAATTGAGAAAACTTCAGCAAGATCCAAAGGTTCAGAAACTGATTCAGAGTACAGAGTCATTTTATCTTCAGGATAATGCTAAAAATATGCCTGTGGTAGATGAGTACTTGTACTATGCGGTAGATCCAAAAATGAATTCCATCGAGATGACCGAACAAGGGCAGGAATTCATCACCAAAAAAGGGGAAGATACAGAGTTTTTTGTGATCCCGGATCTGGGTGAAGAAACAGCCGTCATTGAAAAAGAGATCGAAGAGCTTGAGAAAGAGCAGATCGAAGAGATCGAAAATAATGACGAGTTCAGTGATGAATACAAAGAAAAGAAAATAGAGGAAACCAAGCAGGAGATCCGGCAGGAACGCGAAAAGAGATTCAATGAACTACACCGCAAGTTTGCTGAGCGTGGCGATCGTATCCATACCGTGAATCAGCTGTTAAAAGCATATACCAATTTTGAGCGGGAAGAGGAATACATCGTTCAGGACGGTAAAGTAAATATTGTAGATGAACACACCGGAAGGGTACTTTCAGGTCGTCGTTATTCTGATGGATTACACCAGGCTATTGAGGCGAAAGAGGAAGTAAAAGTTGAAGCTTCTACTCAAACTTATGCCACCATCACCTTGCAGAATTATTTCCGGATGTATAACAAGCTGGCCGGTATGACAGGTACAGCCGAAACGGAAGAGGGGGAATTCAATGAGATCTATGAACTTGATGTAGTTGTCATTCCTACCAACAAACCTATTGCTCGTGATGACAAAGAAGATCTCGTATTCAAAACTAAACGTGAGAAGTTTAATGCATCCATAGAAAAAATTCAGGAATATCATGACAAAGGTCAGCCGGTATTGGTTGGTACTACCAGTGTGGATGTCTCTGAAACTATGAGTCGCATGCTTCAGCGTGCCGGAATTCCTCACAATGTATTAAACGCTAAGCAGCATGCCCGCGAAAGTGAAATTGTAAAGCAAGCCGGTGAGATCGGAGCCGTAACCGTAGCTACCAACATGGCTGGTCGTGGTACAGATATCAAGCTTGCCAAAGGCGTTAAGGAAAAAGGCGGTCTGGCCATTTTAGGAACCGAGCGTCATGAATCACGCCGAATTGATCTCCAGCTTCGGGGTCGTGCCGGACGTCAGGGTGATCCCGGAGAAACCCAGTTTTATGTTTCCCTGGAAGATGATCTGATGGCTATGTTTATGTCAGATCGTGTTGCCAACGTGATGGATAAACTCAGTTTTGAAGAAGGTGAAGTTATCACTCATCCATGGATCACCAAATCTCTGGAACGTGCTCAGAGCAAAGTTGAGCAGAATAACTTCAGCATTCGTAAGCGACAGCTTGAATATGATGATGTGCTCAATAATCAGCGTAACGTAATTTATGCCCGCAGAAAGCACGCACTTTCGGGTGATCAGCTAAGAACCGACATCATGGATATGCTTGATGACCTGACTGAGAATCTTGTTCAAGAACATATAGCTGCCGGTGATTATGAAGGCCTTCATGAAAATATCCTGAGACACATTGCCGTAGATGTTGAGTTCGATAAGGAGAAATGGTTTAAAATGAATGAAGATGATCTGAAGGACTTGGTCATCAATAAGGCCTTGGAGACCTATCGCAAAAAAGAAGAACGGATGGCCAAGCCTTTGTATCAGGTCATGAAGCGTATCAATGAATCCAATCCCGATAATCGCCCGGATAAAGTACAGGTTATATTTACGGATGGAATTCGCCGTATGCGCATTGTGGTAAATGTGGAATCTGCCCTTGAAAATGAAGGACGTGAGGTAGCACGTTCTCTTGAAAAAAGCGCCATCCTTTCCATTATTGATCAAAAATGGATGGAGCATTTACGGGAACTTGATTCTGTTAAAGAAGGGATCGGACTTCGGTCTTTTGCTCAAAAAGATCCGCTGCTTGAATACAAGCGTGAAGCTTTTGATATGTTCAAGATGCTTTTGGATGACATCAATCAGGAAGCTATTTCGCTTATCTGGAAAGCTGTTCCTGAAGTGCAGGCTGAAGATTCCAAACTTGAGAAAGCTCAGAAACAAAAGTCACGATTTGATACTTCTTCAATGGAGACCCAACATGCCGATTCCACCGGAATGGGCATGAAGGCCCCTGCTCCACAGCAAGGCGGACAAAAACCACAGGGTGGAAATGCCAAACGCCAACCTGTTGAAGTGGCTGATGAACCCGGCCGAAATGATTACGTCACCGTTCAGAATATGAATTCAGGCGAAACCAAAGAAGTGAAGTGGAAATACGCCAAGCGCATGGTTGATGAAGAAGGCTGGATCCTGGTTGAGAAATAAGATGGTTAAAACCTCCGAGCGTCTGTAGGTCCTCGGAGCGTTTGCCTTTAGTTGTCCTCGCAACGGTTAGATGGTATAATCGTTGCATTCGGTAATGGGTTATTCGTTAATAGACTTTTAATACCATTAAACCCCGAATAACCATTAACGAATAACGCAGCCCTGTCTTGAAGATAAGAATTGAATTTAACCGGTAGGTACTCAATCGTGTTTACAGGCCACATAATACTATGTACCTATTAATTTTTTCGCTATGTTTATGACCGCATTAAAACCAAAAAGGCATACGTGGAAGTTTTAGGGATCGATATTGGAAGTTATGGCATCAAAGGAGCCATCGTGGATACCGAAAAAGGAGAGATCGTATCCAAGAAAAGAACCACTGACAAAATTGAGGATACCCGACCTCATAAACTTATTTCTAAGCTTCATAAAGTGGTAAAGAAGTTTGAGTGGGAGGGCCCGATCGGTTGTGCTTTCCCTGCCGCTACCAGCAAAGGCATAGTACTTTCCACCACAAGAATGGATCAGGGTTGGGTTGATGCTGATGCCGATCACCTTTTCACTGAGATCACCGGTTGTAATGTCAGCGTAATAAACGATACGGATGCTGTTGGTTTGGCTGAAATGACTTTTGGAGTAGGCAAAGGCCAAAGAGGAACTGTGATCGTATTAACTGTAGGGACCGGAATTGGCTCTTCCATTTTTGTTGATGGCACCTTAGTTCCCAATACTGAACTCGGACAAATTGAGATCAAAGGAATAAGTATTGAGGAACGAGCTTCGAATCGGGTTCGTAAAGAAGAAGGGATACGGAAAAAAACCTGGGGAAAACGACTGCAATTAGTCCTCGAACAATACGAACGGTTATTTCACCCCGACCTCTTTATCCTCGGCGGGCAGCTTTCCAAAAAAGCCGATAAAACCTTTCCTTACATCAAGATCAAAACCAAGTTCAAGGCTGCAGATCTTTTAAATAATGCCAGCATTGTGGGAGCTGCTTATTACGCCGCTTCAGTACAGATCAAGAACAAAGAGTTCTATCGGTAACATTACTGATTTGAATGCAGCGCTATCCTATTCCCTTCACTGTCGATGATTACGGCCATATAGCCATTTTCTTCCGTGATCATCCGTTTTGGGGTGGTGATCTTTCCTCCTGCACTTTCCACTCTATCCAAAACTTCCTGCAGATCCGGATTGGCATTCAGATATAACAGTGGTCCTTGTGTTTCACTGGGCACGTACCGTTCACTATTTTGAATTATGGTACCTCCAACCGTTCCGCTTAGTGCCGGGAACAACGCCATTTTAAGTCCGTCTCCAATATCCAATCTGGGCATCTCAAAATCGAAAATAATCTCATAAAATTTTTTAGCCCGCTCTATATCAGCAGCAGGTATCTCAAACCAATTGATGGCATTATTCATTATTTGTATCGTAATTCTAGGTTAATCTAAAGACTGCCAATAGTAGGCTATAGCCATATTAAATTCAAGAGCGAGTCTTTTCTAAAAGCAGACTAAGCTGTTCTGCTTCTTCTTCGTTGAGAAGACTAAACTTCTGGTCAAGTTCTGCTTGCTGGTCTTCGATCTGAGCCAATAACCTCAACCCCTCATATTTTATAAACACCTGAACCAGCCGACCGTCTTTAGGGTCTTTACGTTTACGAACGAGTTCCTTATCGATCAATCGATCTACCAGCCTGGAAGTATCCGAGCTTTTTTCGAGCATTAAAGCCTGAATCTGTTTGGTGGACATCGGCTCGTTACTGGCTTCTTTGAGAATCCTCAGAATAGAAAGTTGCTGCTGCGTAATATTGAATTCATCCAGAAAATCCTTAAGCGTTGAACGCATCCAGACTTCTGTTTCAAAAATATTATTTCGGAGTTGCTGCCATACCGAAAATTCGGTTTCAGTCACAGTTGAAGAGCTCATAATAACATAGTTCGTTGTAGATGATAATAATTGACAGAAATATAATGTCTAAACATCAATGTTCAAACGTATTATTTATCATACTTAAGTCCGAGACAAAGTCTCAGAAGTTGTCGTCCTGAGCGCTTAAAAAATTATCCTAAAAACATTTGTTAAACGCGAAGGATCTCAACCTATAAAACAACTATCTAACTCTGACTTTGAATAGGTTTTCACAACAAGCTTTTCTCGATGCAATCTTTCGGAAAACACAAGATAAGACCTTATTGGAAAGTGGTCAGCCAACACATTTAACACAACGGGTAGTATGTGGCATATATTCCAGTCGGCCAAAAGGGATCTCATCTCCACACTTGGTACAGATACCAAAGTTATCAGACTCCGAATTCTCCAGCGCTCTCTCTAATTTTTTGAGCTCCTGCTTTTTCTCTCTAAAGGAAGATTCATTGATCGTTTTATTATTGATGGCGTCCATGCGTGAAATTCTCCCTATGGAAGCATCTAAAGGAATAGGCTTTACCAGTTCTTTGAGCTCTCCGATCTCTTCCGTCGTTTCTACTATGCGGGAAGTGATGATCTTGATTAGTTTTTTCTTTTCTGCATTTGTCATGATTTAAAGATAAGGAAGCGACTATTACCTAACCAAATCTGTATTTCGCTTATTCGGTTTATTAAATCTTAAAAAATAAAATTTAGCCAGCTCTATTAAATACTTTTTCGATGTTCTCTTCAAGTTTCTTTCCCTGAATCGATGTTTTCATTGGATTCCAGTCATCATCAAATGAGGACTTGAAAAATATTTCTTTTATATATGCAGCTGTGCGAACAAAACGAATATAATATCCCGTATAGAAAACCATTCCCGGAAGATATATGATGTACTTAAGTTTTTGCTTCCAGTCTTTTGAAAGTATAAGTACTACTATATATTGCAGCAACTTAGAAAAACTATATAGAAGTACTCCTGCTATTAAAATATACAAGATCTCTTGAGTGAAGTTTACTACAATATCTATCATATACAGGTACCAAAAGAAATTCAGTATAAAATTGAATAATATATTCTCAGCTACAGAGATAAAATTTCCCAGGTTGAATGTAGAAAAAGGCATAAATAAATTATTATGCTTTCTAAGCCTAAAACGTATCAAAGATCGACTCCAACGCAATCTCTGTTTCGCAAGCTTTAAAAAATTGTCCGGCACACTTGTATAGATAGTAGCTTTTGGCTCAAACTGTACCTTATAACCCATTTTACGAAGCTTAAGGGTAATATCTCCATCTAATCCGGGGCCAATATCCCACCCATATAATTGATCAAGGGCATCTCTTCTAAAGGCTCCAAATGCTCCTGAAATAATTCGGAGAATACCCAAGGATGACGTCACCATCCGTCCAACCATTATAAAAATATTATACTCGATCTTTTGAAATGTCGTACAGAGGTTCTGATCAGGATTCCTAACCTCAAGATTTCCTCCTACAGCACCTATTTTTGAGTCCATATAGAATGGGATCATTACTTCTTCCAATGCATCGTTTTTTAAACTACTGTCAGCATCAATATGAATGATAAACTCTCCACGAGCATATCTCAGTGCTGTGTTTGCTGCCGAGGCTTTACCTCCCCTTTCTTTATGACTAATAAACAGATCGATCTTACCCTGCCTTTCCAGACTCTTGCCGATTGTGCTAGAATCATCATCAGACCCATCATCTACTACTATAACTTCAAAATTTTTATAGGTCTGAATATCAAGCGATTCTATAAGACGATAGTAATTCTTTCCTTCATTTTTCCCAGGAACAATGATCGAAAGGAGTGGTTTAGCAGATAAAAATTCTTCTCTTGCTGTCTGATAATCCTTTTCACCAAAGCGACTTTTTACCCAGTAAACAATCAGCAGAGCATAATCCATCATAATAAATCGAGGGAATTCAAACAGTATATAAAACCAGAATACCCGAAAAAAACCTACAAAACCTTCTTGGGTCCAATATGTGACGAAATCAACCATCCTGCTGAACCTGCTCGAATGAATTCATCAATTCTTTTAGGTGAAACAACGGCGTCTTTTGTTCTTCTATCAGCATTAATGCATCTTCAGTGGTTAGCTCAAAGCTATCGAAATTATCTTTGACCAATTCATTGATCCTTTCACTTATCGAATCAAGCATTTTCTTCGACACTTCCTCTTGTTGTTCTGTAAAGAGAAAAAGCATAGTAATACGATCCCCAAATATAACAGCATCAGAAGATTGAAGCTCTTGGTTGACGTGCTCGAATAATTCAATGATAAGTTCTTTTTGTCCTTCTTCACCGATTCCTTGATATAAGTCAATTATATTAGAGAACTGAAGTGCTGCTACTGTACTATCAAAATTTGCGACTTTTTTGCGACCGATCTCATTTTTAAGGAGTCTTAAGAAGTAGTCTTTGTTGATAATATCATTTAGTTCATCAAAACCTTTAAGATTTATGCTGTACTTTCCTACAGCAGCATCTTTTCCAAGTTTTGTTAACTTATATTTTTTTAACTGACGTTTAACCAAACGCTCTACACGAGTATCTGCTCCACAGTCATTACACTTTGCTTTTATATGAGGATCTTGAAACTCATGATCACATTTTTTGCACGAGTACATTACTGATGGCTTATCATAATCTACTCCAATATGCTTTAGAATCCTTTTACACTTTGGGCACTCCTTAATTTCATTAGAATCTTCTTTTGTAAAGTCTGAAACCGGTCCCACATAGGCGCATGAAAAGTGATGCACAAGTTCTTCAATTTCCAAATAAGTTGACTGGCATTTGGGGCACGACTCTCTGAAATGGAGCAAACTATTATAGCAGTTATTACAAGAGTAAATATAATCTACAAACTCCCCTGTCAATAATCCCTCTTTCTCTGCAGATTCGAGTACATCCAAGGCAATGTGCTCGTTTTCATAATCCAGATTTATGGACAACAATGGATATGTATATCCTAGTTTAGAAGATCTACTCGATATGGGTTTTATTTCTTTATTTCTGGTATGAGATAGTTGGAGAGTCTTTTTTAACAGAATATTTTCCGGTGATCCAGATTGATTTTCTTTCTGAATGCTCTCAATTGCTCGCGTAATAGATTTACGAAACCTAATTCCTGAAAATGGTTTTAACAGGTAATCGGTTATGCCGTACTCAAATGCTTTAATAGCAGCATCTTCATCTCCAGTCATTAAAATAATCTGGGTATCTTCCTGTAATTCAATTTCATCCAAAAGCTCGAATCCTGTCATATCCGGCATATGAAGATCTAGAAAAATGATATCTATTTCATAACGATTAAACATATCACGAGCTTCCTTACCCGTACTTGCAACACCTACCAGGTTAAGTCTTCGGTCAGCCTTCTGAATCATCAACGAAGCTACTTTTTGGAAAGCACTGTCATCTTCAACAATCAAACAATTTATTTTCTTCATGACTTACCTATACAACTCTACTCATTATAATACTTGTTGTCTCAGCAATTGAATTCAGATCATTTAACCTCTCTAAAGCCCCATCTACCATTTCTGATAGCGCATCACTGTATCCTCCATAATTCTTATATAAGAAAAGAGGAAGTAAATAAACCTGCTCTTCATTATGAGCCCGAATATTCTTGATCATTTCCAATGTAAATGTATATCGGGTATACTCTATGATCACCCCGTCAAAGGTTTTCAAAGAATCGAATCTAAGAGGCTCCTGATCTTTGACTCTGATAAACTTCATATCACCGACCTCAAAAATTCGTTTATCTTCTAATCCTTCATTGTCTTCGTCTATAAAAAAATCATCAATAGCCATTAGAATATGGTTTTCTTTACGGTTACGCCCATTTTGTTATATGACTTCCACTGGTTAAGCTCTACCGGATCTTCGGGTTTTAGTTCAGCTACAATTTGCACACTGAATTCAAGTTCACTTTGACTTCCTGTGGGGCGGTCTATCAAAGCCTCTGCCGCATAAATATCTGTGATAACGCCTCTGCTTTTTACTCCATTATCAAAGGTGATACTCATATGATCACCAATACTTAAATACTTTCCGGCTTTTTGTTCAAATATTGCCTTAATCTTTAGTTGTGACTGCTCCGAGAGTAAGGCCATAATTCGCTCAGATCTGAGCCCAAGTTCAGTCTCATTTTTATATAAAGCTGTAACTATTCCGGAAACCGGAGAAGTGTAGATATGCTGCATACTCCCAGCATTCAATGGAATATCTGAACCATCATCTCCATAAGGCGATGAGATCTTTCTCTGAAGTCTATTTCTTTTATTGAATAACAGTTGTTGTTGCTCCCGAATCAGAGAAAGCTCACCTTTTAAATTCATCACCCGGTCTTCCACAGATTTAAGTTCAGAAACGGTTGCCACTCCCAATTGTACCTCTCTCTTTATTTGTGAGATACGAGACTCATAATATTCTATTTGCTGAGTATTTCTTTCCAACTCATTAGCTTTGATCCTCAAATCATCCTGAATATCACTGAGTTCTAATCTGGCATCTCTCAAACTTCTTTTGATGGTTTCGAGACTATCCATCGACTGCTGCCACTCAATAAATGAAAACCTAAATAAAGTATCTGATTGTTGAACAGTATCCCCGGCTTGAACAAATATTTCTTGAAAACGGATATCGCTCGGTGACAGTACCTGCAATTCATTTGCGGTAACCCTGCCATCACCTATCACAAAGAAATTTCTGTTGATCAAATAATAACTAATAGCAATAACCCCTACGGACAGAAGTGTAAGATAAACGACCCGATCCCAATTTGTTTTTTGGGTCTTTTCTTTTTCTCTGCTTCCCCTAATTGTGGATTTGCTCGTATTAAATTGTCCGCTCTTCATTTCTGCTGATTATTAAAATGACTGTTTTTTGATCTCTTGCCAAGACTGAAAGTCATGAATAGCGATCCTTTTCAATCCCATGACTTCATTTATCTGTTTAGAAAACTCTTTCATTTCAGTTTCACTACCAAAATATCCGGGGCGTAAGGCTATTACAGAGTAATAAAACTCATTTAACAGGGATTCAGTTACTTTCTGACTAAAATCCTGTATATCTGTAATACCATAAGGAATGAGAACAATGCTATCTGTAAGGTTTGCGATATCCGATAATATTTTACCATAAAAAAGAGGTGCAGAAACTGAAAGTTCAAGCCCTGCCTCATTAGTTAATTCTCTTGCCGCAGATAACATGGCTTTATACTTAATAAAGTACTCTTCTTTTTTTTCATCCCAGTCATCAAAGGTGTGAGGCTCAACATCAATATGAACTCCATTTGCATTAATAGCTTTTGCATCATCTATATGAGTTTTCAGCTTAGAATATTGATCTTCAAAGATTAGATTTGCCTCTCCTATTATTAAGTGTGTTTTATTGCCATTTGCTTGTTGGTTTTTTATTAACACCTCAACTTCTGATAAAAGCTCTTTATCAATACCTGCAGATACATATACAGTTTTTATATCTTCGGTAGTTAAAAACTCCAAAATACTTTGCGGTCCGCCATCCCTTAGAGAATTTGATGAAATAAATAATTCAAAGTTTATTGCATTGACAGCAAAAAACTTATCGATATCCATTGGACTAACGTATTCAAGCAGTGACTGATCAGGCATCAACGACTGTAATTTCAATAATCTGCTATACAATTCTTGTTTAATATCTAGCAGATCAAGTGATACTGCATAACGATCGGATAATGCCGATACTAATTCATTAGGACTATAGACATCCGAACTGATGGATTTCTTTATTCTTTGTTCTCTGATCCTTTCCTCTTGTACTAGGTAACGCTGATAATTTGTAATATATCTTTTCAAGATCGACTGATAAGCATTATACAACTCAAGAACTTGATCACTTACTATTCTTTTTTGATCCTGTAAAGCAAGCCCACGGATCTTTTGCTTCTGGTCATATACTGTACGTTTTTTTTCAACTCCAAGAGGTAACGGTAAGGACATTGATATACCGGCCGAAAAAAACTCCCTATTTGAAGTTCCCTGAATTGCATTTTGATCACCGCTTCCCCCATAGAGGTTATATCTCAGAAAAGCAGAAAGGGAAAGTTCATTTAAAGGCTCATATTCATTTTTTGTGTACAAATCCTGAAGCTCATCATAAAATACCAATCCATCTCCTATAAGTCTTTCAAGATCGATCTTGAGAATTGGCAGATCATCTTCAGAAACATCCATTACCGTAAGCCCTGCTAAATGATTGCTGAATTGAATATTACTAGTGATCTCGCTCTCAACACGAGCCTTATTTGAATTAATATTCAGAACTTCATCTAGAGATATATAATTTAGTTCATATAGTTTAGCAGCAATCGCCATTTGCTCCACCAATATGCTTAGGTAGGCTTCTAATCGTTCATTCCTGAAGATATTGAACTGATACCATAATTTTTTTGACTGAACCTGATATAACTCTCCGAGTGATTCAGCCTTTGCCTTCTTTGTTGCTATCTCAATCTCACCCTTGACATTACCTATGCTGTTCTTATTGTCGTAATATCCGTTTTTCAGGACATCCCATTGCAGCCCAAGCTGAGCCCTCCTTTGGTAAAAAATTCCTTCTGCCCCAAACACCCCTTGATCAAAGTTCTGGGTCATTCCAACATCAAGCCCTAAACCATAATCTGTGTCTAAAACTGATTTTTGAGATTTCAGTAACTCAATCTCTGCTCTAGAACTCTGTGTTAGAACGGAGGTTGTATCAAAAAGCACTTTTAATTTAGAATAATCAAAACTCCCTTTAATAAGAGGGTCATTTCCCAGATGAGCAATGGCTACGGAATCCAACCTAGAAACCAAGCCATCAAGACCTGATGAATCCTGAGCAAATACATTTCCTGTAACTATGAAAAAATAAACCGCTAAATATACTGCCCAACAAAACCCTTTATATATAAACTTCAACTACCCTATTTTAAATTCAAATTCCCCAAATAAACAAGCTGGATTCAGAATTATTCGATTCTTATAGAACTATAATAGGTTACTTTATGCCTAACTATAATTAGATTTTTTTATTTTTTGGAAGTCAGCCTTATTAGAAAACAACTGAAAAATTACTCCGAATAATCTATGAGCTGCCATAATTCACTTCTCACGATCTCGCGGGTAGCGTAGATGGCTTCAAACATCATGTTTATGTCCGTACCCGGCATAACGCTTCTAATAATTTCGTTGGTGAAGCCGTACTCAATATGGTTGAGTTCTTCGAAATAGTCAGCCGTAACAAAGTTATACTGATAATTTGAGCCACCGGGTTTTAACAACGAGTAGGTTCGCCAGCTATACATTTCCCCTTTTTCTATACGGGCTTCATGTAAGGGACGAGCCATATCATTTTCAAGAGTAATGTACTCAGCTTCCTTACCGGGATTAACCATCATATAGTTCATCACCGTATATAATCCCGGTTTTTGTCCCGAAGTATTCATGATACCGGCTTCTGTTTGCCAAAGCTCAGAAAATTGATGCCTGGCGAGATCAAGCTTTTCCATTGTAACCTCTTCTGACATTTGAGCCAATGTCTTCCTCATACCATCATTTGCTTCAACTACCGAATTCAATTCTTCAAAAGTGGTTATTATCACATAATTATAATCTCCAGACTGCCCACCGGGATAGGCAACCCGATAAAAATACCATGCGATCATTTTTTCTTCATCAATTTCACTTTCGTATAGTTGCTTCCACTTCGATTGAATCATTTCTTCAAATTCGGCATAATTCTCAGCTTCAACTTTCAGGTAATCAACATTGAGATACGCATTTTCCTGGGTTTGTGAGTAACAAAACCCAATAGAAAGCAAGGTCAATAAACAGGTAAGCGTTATGATCTTTTTCATACATCCTCCCCTTAGTTATTACAGATTATATATTAATAATCTAACACAAAACCGCAGAAATTCAAGTCTTTACGCCGTTTATAGTACCAAAAACACTTTCGTTGCCCTGCTTCTTTAGTCCGAAATTAACGACTCTGCCCTATCTTTCCCTAATATCGAATGTGCTCTTTTAGGTGTTCTCTCCAATTGCTTCTCGTAAGCTTCATGTGCTTTACTGTAATTTTCCAGCTCCATCAACACATCACCCAACAACTCCCAGGATGGCTTGATAATAACCGGTGGACCAAAGTCTATTGGTAGGGCGGACTCAGCCTCCACAGTCTCCTGTAATAACTGTAATGCTTCTTTGGCCTTTCCTTCTTCCAGCATCATCAAACTTAAAATTTGGTCTTTTTGAATATTCCGTTCCTTACTTTCCGGAGTTTCCATAAGTTTATTCAGGTTTCGGCGGGCTTTATCCCTATCCCCCATCTTGATAGCCGATAATGCCGTTGTAAACAAATAGTTGATGGCAGCCCGGTTATCGGTTTCATATTCAGCGGTCCATTCTTCGGCTGCAGGCCATACTTCAGACTCTATAATTTGATGTCCTCTCATAACAGAAAAGTGCCATTTTTCGCTACTTGTTGGATCTTTCTTGATTCGATCGTAACACGTTCGCAGCACTTGTCTCGCTTCTTCGGTTTTACCCTGCTGCAAATACCCATACTGCAACCACCAGGTATAGTGACCACAAACAGTGGGTTGGTCGCCAAGCTCTTTTTGACGAGTCTGTTGAACGTCACGTGCAACAATATTGGCGTCAATTACATCTTCCCATATTCCCAAAGCCAGGAAAATATGTGACGTCATATGCTGGGCGTGAGCCGCAGCAGGGGCAATTTTCGAATATGCTTTTGCCATTGGCAGGCCCAGTGGCGCATGAACCGGATCATCAAAAGAGTGAATAAGATAGTGAGCCGCGCCGGGATGTTCCTGATTCTCATTCCAAACACCAAATAATTCAGCCGCCGCTTTCATATAAATGGCATAATCACGGCCATCATGAGCTGTTCCCAGAATGGACAGTCCATAGAATGCTATTGCCTCATGATCATCCGGATATTTTTCATGCAACTTTTCCATAGCGTCCTTATACAGATAATCCCGTTCTTCCTTAGACTTCCCTGCAGATTCAGAGGTATTCCCATAAAGCACTTCCAGAGTCATTAAGTAATCTTTTTCTCTCTGAGTTGACGCTTTTGCTTGCCGCTCCCCCATGGTTTCTCCCAAACGATCTAGTATTTCCATAGCAGCATCACGGTTTTGCTGCATCCAGATAGGATGGTTGTGGGTTTTTGCCTCCCCATAGTAAGCCATCGCAAAATTCGGATCTTTTTCCTGAGCCCTTTGAAATGCCCGGGCTGCATCTTCATATTCAAAATTATGAAGAAATTTAACCCCTTCTATAAAATCTGCCTGGGCAGCTTCATCACCCGAGTTAGGAAAATCTATAGTCCCCAGCAGTTTGTCTTGGGCTGAACTTTCAACACAAAAGACAATAGCTAAACAAATAGTTAATAAAACAGAGAAGTGCGTTTTCATTGGGATATTTTTTTCATTAGATCGACTTAATTACAGATATACAAAATAGGTTAATGAATGTGAAGTTTTTTATAGCTCTGAATTCAATCCCGAACCTCCTTCAACTTCCCTTTTATCATTACATGAGTAAGGCTTCTGATATTCGAAATATCATCTGAAGGATCTTCATCCATTATAATAAGATTCCCAAATTTCCCGGATTCTAAAGTCCCAAAATCATCAAGCCTACGCATCGACTCCGCTCCATTTCTTGTAGCCATTACGATCAGGTCTGCCGGTGTGATACCTGCACTTTGCATGGCTTCCATTTCATCAAAGATAGAGATCCCGTGAAGTGTTCCGGGATTCCCGGCATCTGTACCTACCACAATGGGAATACCTGCATCATAAACCGATTTCAAATTTTGAAGCATTAAGTCGGTGGTCATATTAGTTTCAGGGTTGAAACTTCTAAGACGCTCCTTAAATCCATCCGTAAGCCGCGAATGATCTTTAAATTGGGAAGCCGTTGTTATCAGGTTTCTCGTTCTTTGATCCACACAACCATTGGGATCATTTATTTGAATAGGAGCGATATCAGCAGCAGCGCGATATGCAAGCATATATCCTGCACCAACAATAAGTGTAGGATTATAGAAAGTGCCATTTGCTTTCGCCAACTCTATAAACTCCTCATCTATTTCAGTATTTTCAACGCTGTGAACCAGCAGTTTTGTACCATTACGCAGCGCTGCTTTAGCCTGTTCCAGCGTAGTGGCGTGGGCGATCATCTGATTGTCATGCTTTTCAATCTCTTCTGCAGCTGCCTCAACCCTCTTCATGTACTCTTCGTCATTCACATTTATTTGCCAGAATTTGATCCCTGTGCTTCCCAGGGCAGACATATACTGAACCATCTTCACCCCGGTTTCTTCTGAATCAAGCTGAACCAATACACGGTCTGAAGGAAGATCAAAAGGAGCGCCCGGCACAGGAGTCAATAGTGGTCCGGCTGCTGCCACATGTGGTGCATTTGGATTTTCCTCAGCAGAATTTTGCAGTCCTACCGACCAACTCATCCCTCCTACATCGTAAACTGCAGTAATTCCTGAACAAACATAGGTGTCATAATATCTTTGGGGATTTTGTTCTTGATAGGCTGTCACCTCAGGAAATGGATAGGTTTCATTAAGATCCATGGCATCCGGACGGCTATCAAAAAATCCGGTTTGAAAGAAATGCATGTGAGCATCCACCATACCGGGAGTGATATATTTTCCGGAAGCATCCACTGAGCTTGTTCCCAATGGAATGGAGCAGTCTCCTGCTTTCCCAATACAATCGATCCTGTCATTTCTGATCACGATCACACTGTTCTCGATCGGCTCCGAACCGGTTCCATCAAACAGAGTAGCACCTTTGATCACGGCGTATTCCGAACCAGATTGATTACCGGAACACGAGATCAAAATCATCATCAAACCTATCCATAAAATAGAGTAGCGCATAAATATTCGTTTGTTAATCTATGCCCGAAATAAAGCCATAAACCTTTTCATTTCAAACCATAATACAAATAAGGTATTCCTACTTCTTTTTTGATTAAGTTCATATCAAATTCACATAATATTCAGTGATTATTTTCAGATTTATATATTTCAAAAACATTCAATAACTAATTAGGAGGAGAATATGAATCAATCTTATCGTAGTGTATCAATGAGATCATTGATTTTTTTCATTGCCATAATGTTTGTTTTTCCCGGAACCGGATTTGCACAAAACGGAATGACCCCGGAGGATGTATCAAAGATCAAAAGTGTGGGGTCAGTATATCTTTCACCGGATGGTAATACGGCGGCTTACACGGTTTTGGTGCCGGCCGACCCTTTTAAAGAGAACACACCTGCAAGCGCTCATCTGTATTTACTGGATGTAGAATCAGGAACAACCAAAGCATTTATAACGGGACGAAGTGTCAGTGGCATCGCATTCCGCCCAAACCAAAACAGTATCACCTATCTAGACAGGCAAGATGGCGACGACACCCGCTCGATCTACGAAATTTCTCTGAATGGAGGAGAGGCTCAAAAGCTCTATTCTTTTGAGACCAATATTGCCGGCTACGATTGGGCTACAGATGGTAATCATATCGTTTTCAGAGCTTCACAACCTCTGGAATCCTCATCATCTCCACTTCCCTATCAGCCTGACATCTATGAAGAGAACCTCACCGATACCTGGGCATACATTCAAAATGTGGCAAGTGAAGGTCATATGCCACATCGTATTCCCATAGAAGGCACGGTTTATTCGGCATTATGGAGCCCGGATCAATCTAAAATAGCAGTAGCCGTGGCGCCAACTCCTCTTGTTGATGATTCCTTTATGGCTCAGAAAATCTACATCGTAGATCACCGAACCCGAGAAATAGAGGCAGAAGTGGATCACACCGGTAAATTAGGGTCATTTAAATGGAGTCCTAACGGAGATAAAATTGCCCTGATCGCTGCCGCTAACATCAACGACCCGATCGCAGGAAGACTTAAAATGATAAATCCCAAAGACGGCTCAGCATCCCTCTTGAAAAAAGATTTCGAAGGAATGTTTGAACAAATTGAATGGGCGAATAATAGCACCCTTCACTATTTGGCAAGCAAAGGCGTTTGGTCAGAATTTGGAAGTATTCGAAGTGACGGAAGCCAAATGAATGCCATGATCCCTACCGGCGGACCTATTTTGAAAGGGTTTGCTTATGCAGCGAACGGTACACATGTATTTGATGCAAGCACTTCAACCCATCCAGATGAACTGTACCTGATGAAGAAAGAGGAAAATAACCCTGAGCGCGTCACTAATAGTAATCCCTGGCTGGATGAAATTGAACTTGGAAAGCAGCAAGTGGTGACCTACACCACAAAAGATGGTTTTGAGATCGAAGGTTTACTGATCTACCCGGTCAACTATCAGGAAGGAACCCGTTACCCGCTCATCAACGTTATCCACGGCGGGCCTGAAGCTCATTATGATAACGGCTGGCTGACTGGATATTCCATGGCCGGACAAATGGGAGCGGCTGATGGTTTTGCCGTTTTCTATCCCAATTATCGCGGAAGTACAGGACGGGGACTCGAGTTTGCGATGAGCAGCCAGGGTGATCTGGCCGGTGCTGAATTCGATGATATCGTTGAGGGAGTGGATCACCTTATAGCTGAAGGTATTGCTGATGAAAGCAAAGTCGGTGTTACCGGAGGTTCGTACGGTGGATATGCCACTGCCTGGCTGAGCACTAAATACAGTGATCGCTTTGCAGCTGGGGTAATGTTCGTAGGGATCAGCAACAACCTTTCTAAATGGGGAACTTCTGATATCCCTGAAGAACTCTATCACGTTCACGCCCGAAAGCGCATCTGGGAGAATTATCAGGATTACCTGGAGCGCAGCCCGATCTACCATGTAGATAATGCTAAAACTCCTTTGCTTATCATGCATGGGAAAGAGGATACCCGTGTAGACCCGGGACAATCGTATGAGTTATATCGCCACATTAAAACGCGGACTGATACTCCAGTTCGACTGGTACTTTACCCCGGTGAAGGCCACGGAAATCGAAATGCGACGGCACAATATGATTATAGTTTGCGGTCCATGCGCTGGTTCAATCAATACCTGAAAGGGGAAAGAGAACGACCCGATTCTGAACTGAATATCGAATCGGCAGACATTCAAAATTAATACTCTAATACACGCTTTTATCCCTGATCAGTATAATTTTGATCAGGGATTTTTTTTGGAATTTATCCTTATAAACTTGAATAAGTGTAAAAAAGACATATATTAATTTATCACTAATGATTGATCTGTTATGACTATTCCACATCCATATAGATTCGCCCTTCTGTCATTGGCTTTTATTGCCTTCTCTTGTTTTGGAGCAGCTTGCTCAACTTCAAATGAAACTGCTAAGAATAGCAATGGGGAAATGGAACAAGTTGAAGCTCGATCAGGAGAAAAGTACAGCAGGGATCAAGATTTGACTATGCACCTTCGAAAGATCAATGGAGTTCTTGTAAGGGGCGATGGCTCTAATGCAATGATCAGTATAAGAGGAGCGGAAGCAAGTTCTTTTAACATGAATACCATGCCACTTTTTGTTATTGACGGGCAAACCATCAATAACAGCTACTCAGTGGTCTATAATATGGTCAACCGAAATCAGATAGCAAAGATCGAAGTATTGAAAGGAGCCGATGCCGCAGCCTATGGAATTCGGGGAGCTAACGGCGTTATCATCATTGACCTGAGGTAAAAGAGCGTTACCCAATATTCGTAAAATAGTAAAAGGCTATCACTCCGGCGGCCATCACTTTTAAACCTGTAGCGGCCATAAAACCTGCAAAAGCACCCAACGCTGATCTAAACGCACGATCCGATTTCTGCCCGGAAATTACCTCCCCAATAAAAGCTCCCAAGAGTGGCCCTACAACAAAGCCGACTGGTGGAAAGAAAAGTCCTGCGATCAACCCAACTATACTTCCTGTGACTCCATAAGCCGAACCCCCAAATTTTTTGGTTGCCCAGGCCGGTATCACATTATCCAGTACAAACCCGAAAAGGATCACAATTCCCAGCCAAATCAGCATAAAGGTGATGGAAAAGGGGGCGTGCAAAAGCTGAAGTATCAACAACCCTACGTAGCTAAAAGGTAAACCGGGAACAACAGGAAGAAAAGCTCCAATAAGTCCAGCTATGATAAAAATGGCACCTAATATGATCCAAAAAATTTCCATGGTGTTTACACGAGTTTAATGAAATGAAGGTTTCACATTAATTTTGGGTCTTAAACTTTCGGAGTGCCGCTAATCCCCCCAAAGGCCCAATTAGCATGATCCAAAAAACAGCCGGTGAATCATATGAAACCCATGAGAAATTTACGAGCTGAATGCTCAAAATAGTTACAGCAAAACCCATACTATTAACGATGGTCAAACCTGTAGCTACATAAGAGCGGTCAGCAGAACCTGCTACCATTGCAGAAAATTGAGGGGAATCAGAAACGACAAAGAATCCCCATATCAATAGAAATAAAAGAAATAGCGGAGCCGGAGCCTGAAATAAGAACGGAACCAGCAAACAACACAGCCCTGAGACAAACAATGAATTAAAAGCGACTTTTTTACTGCCCTTTTTTAATGAGATATGCCCTCCTATCGCGCAGCTTGATCCACCTATAGCTATCACTATAAAAGACCATAAAGGAACACTGAGTGAAATACCTGAAACGCTGACATAGTAGGCTAACATTACAGGTACAAATGCCCAGAAAGTGTATAACTCCCACATATGACCAAAGTATCCTAATGCTGCCGAGCGGAAGTTTTTATCTTTAAATAAAGAGAATAAGGCAGAGGGTTTAAACACAGCAGCCTTTCCTGCAAACGGTCCATTAGGAACGGTTAGAAACAGAGTAAGGCCGCCCAAAAAGCTGATCAGTGATGTGCTAAGAAGTACAAATCGCCAGGGCAAGTCGCCCCCAACAAATTTTAGCAAGTGAGGAAATGCAGTCCCAATTACCAAAGCTCCAACCAGGTAACCCAAAGCTTTGCCAAGACCTTCTTTATGCCAGTCGGAAGCGATCTTCATACCTACCGGATAGATACCTGCAAGAAAGAAGCCCGTCAAAAAACGAGCGCCCATGATGGTTTCGATGCTGTCTCCCACTATGATGAGTGTGTTAAACAGTGCGCCCAGAAATGAACACGCAAAAAACACCTTAACAGGTGAAATACGGTCAGCGACATTCAGTACAGCAAAGATCAGTGTTCCGGTAATAAACCCTGCTTGCACGGCCATGGTTATATAGCCGATCACTGATACAGACAGGCCAAGTTCATTGATCAGGTCCGGAACTACTGCATTTCCGGCAAACCAAAGTGATGTCCCCGCAAATTGGGAAAACACAATAACCGGCAAAATATGCCTTGGAATTTCTTTATTCATGGATGAAAATAAACGAAAGAATGCCGCTTTATAAAAATCATTTCCGTTGATCGTTACTTGCTGATATTATTTCAATGAAAGTTGATCCAGAAGTTCAATATTTGAAATAAGATCCACGGCTAAATTTATTTCATCCCTGAAAAAATGATCTTCCTGTGCATGTGGTATCTGTTTACGAATATAATCATGTGCCCTTTCAACCCCATTCCCCGGTTTAAGTGGTTTACGAAAATCCAGTGCCTGAGCAGCTGTAAACATTTCAATTGCCAATACTTGCTCTACATTTTTGTACACATTCAGCAATTTCAGAGCACCAATACTTCCCATACTCACGTGGTCTTCCTGCCCCAGGCTGGTAGGAATAGAATCAACAGAGGCGGGGTGGCAAAACACTTTGTTTTCTGAGACCAATGCCGCTGCTGTATACTGAGGAATCATAAATCCGGAATTGATACCCGTTTCTTCCATCAGTAATTCCGGAAGTCCGTCGTGCCCTTCAAGTAATAAATAAGTGCGCCGTTCTGAGATACTCGCCAATTCTGCTAAGGCAATAGCCGCATAATCAAGGACCAGTGCCAGTGGCTGGCCATGAAAATTCCCGCCTGAAATGATATCTCCGTCTGGAAAAACCAGTGGGTTATCAGTCACAGAATTGAGTTCCGTTTCCACAGTATTGACACAATGCGCGACCGCATCCCGACTGGCTCCGTGCACCTGTGGAATACAGCGGAGTGAATATGGGTCCTGTACCTTGCCACAATTCCGGTGCGATTCCAGGATCTCACTTTCTTTCAATAAATTCCGCACGTTCCTGGCAACGATCTGCTGCCCTGAATGTGGGCGAATTTCATGTATTCGCTTATCAAAAGGTTTGATACTGCCTTGCAATGCCTCCAAACTCATGGCTCCTAATAGATCCGCGACCTTAAGTAAATTCAAGGATTTCTCCAGCACGTAAGCCCCATAGGAACTCATCAGCTGCGTTCCATTGATCAGCGAAAGACCATCCTTGGGCTGAAGGTCAATGGGCTCCAGGTTATGGGTTTTAAGAACTTTATCAGCCGGAATGGTTTCCTTTCCCTGCTCATCCCAAAATGAACCAAATCCCAGTAACGGCAATGACATATGCGCTAACGGAGCCAGATCCCCTGAAGCTCCCACACTTCCTTTTTCAGGAATAACAGGAATAAGATCATGCTCAATAAAATAGAGAAGCCGATCAAAGGTCTCTTTTGAGATTCCGGAATAGCCTATTCCCAATGCATGGATCTTGAGCTGAAGCATGAGCCGGGAAATATCCTTTGAGATCAGATCACCCGTGCCTACCGCATGTGATAAGATCAGGTTTCGCTGAAGCTGCTTAAGCTGGTCCGTACCGATCCTCTTGGTCGCTAAAATTCCAAATCCGGTGTTGATACCATAAAAAGCTTCGTTCTTGGTAAGAGCTTCCTCTACCACCTCCCGTGATCTAAGTACACGTGAAGGATCTTTTTTTAATTCCAATAAAGATTTATCAATATCTGAATACAGTGTGCTGATACTAATTTTCATCATTCTATCCCATTTGTTTGTATTTGCAAGGTCGTCAAGTCATTCATATGATTCAATCCCTTCTTGCAACCGAGTAGCTCTTTAGGTATCATCACCCACTTTATAGATTATAAAACCCATAACCAACCTTTAGATACTATGGCAAACGGGACCCCCGCCACAATGAACGATTTTTTTGGACATCCGCGTGGCTTATCAACGTTATTTTTCACTGAACTCTGGGAGCGTTTCAGTTACTATGGAATGCGCGCCCTCCTCGTTCTTTTTATGACCGCTGAGGCATTGGGGGACAATCCCGGCTTAGGTTTTGGAGTTGCACAAGCTACCGCTATTTATGGTATTTACACCTTTTTCGTATACGTGCTCTCGCTGCCGGGTGGCTGGGTAGCTGATAACATCTGGGGCCAAAAGAAAGCCGTATTTGTAGGCGGATGTATTATTGCTGCCGGTCACTTTAGCATGGCTGTTCCAACGACTACCTTTTTCTTTATTGGGCTTGCCCTGATTGTACTGGGAACCGGATTATTGAAGCCGAATGTAAGTTCTATGGTCGGTGACATTTATCCTGAAGGTGGAGCCCGACGTGACGCCGGATTCTCAATTTTTTATATGGGTATTAACCTTGGGGCCATTTTGGGTCCGCTACTTTGTGGTTTGTTAGGTGAAGGCTATAACTGGCACTGGGGATTTTCTCTGGCTGGTTTTGGTATGGTGCTGGGACTTATCTCCTATAAAATTGGCGACAAGTATCTGGAAGGTGCCGGCGATCTTGATGAAAGCTTCACCGAAGAAGAAGTAAACAGAAAAAGCAAAATATTCTACGGTGTTTCCTCATTTTTTATAGCCCTCGTAGTTGTATTTGGCTTCCTGCAAAGTTCCGGAGCCATCAATGTAGCGCTTGACGTTTTAGCGCAGAATCTGGGAATAGTCGCGGTTATCATTACGCTGATATTTTTTGGATATATCATCTTTTTTGGAGGACATAATGAAAGAGATAAAGAGAAACTCAGTGCCATTTTTTGGTTATTTATTCTTGCTGCTCTATTCTGGAGTGGATTCGAACAAGCTGGTTCATCACTCAACTTATTTGCCTCTGATCTAACTAACAGAGCGGTGGGACCAAGCCCATTCTTAGGTGGCTTTGGCGCAATCATTATTACTTTTATCATCGCCCTTCCTTTAGGTTACTATGTCATGAAAGCTGTGAAACGTGATGACCTATGGGGCATAGCCAAAATAGCATTGATTGTTTCCGCCGTTAGTCTGCTGGCATTTCTTTACTGGGTTTTTAGTCAGATAGGAAATGGCTGGATAATCCCCGCAAGTACGCTTCAGCTCATTAACCCAACTTTTATCGTGATTTTTGCTCCGATCTTTGGGTTCTTGTGGACCTGGCTGGCTTCACGAAATGCCAACCCCTCGATTCCTTTTAAATTTGGGTTGGGTTTATTTGGGCTTGCTGCAGGTTTCTTTGTTTTAGCTTGGGGTTCTGCAAATGCTTCATCTACAAGTTTAGTATCACCAGCTTGGCTTATTGTTACGTACTTTCTTCACACGGTTGGTGAACTGTGCTTGTCACCCGTTGGACTTTCTTCAATGACCAAACTTGCTCCGAAAAATCGCGTTTCTCAGATGATGGGAATCTGGTTTGTGGCAGCAGCCCTTGGAAATTTAATGGCAGGGCTTATGGCTGGTCAACTTGAGACCTTAGCTCCATCTGGCCTATTTCAAGCTGTTGCCATGATCGTTGGTGGTGGTGGGCTAGTAGCTCTGATTACGAGTCCAGCCTATAAAAAACTGATGGGTGACATCGAATAATTACTGATTGTTTATTATTGATTCTCAAGGCTTCTTCATTTTTGAAGAAGCCTTTTTTTATGCGTTAAAGAACTCTTCTAGCTTTTTAACATTATTTTTTGAGCCGATGTAGATCGGCGTGCATTCATGAATAGACTTTGGCTGAAGGTCCATGATCCTTTTTTGTCCATTTGTAGATAATCCTCCGGCCTGTTCAATGATGAAACTCAGCGGATTGCACTCATACATCAGTCTTAATTTCCCGTTGGGATATTTAGTGCTGTCAGGATACATAAATATTCCACCTTGAAGTAATGTTCTGTGAACATCCGCTGCCATACATCCAATATATCTTGCTTTATACGGGCGGTTTGTTTCCGGATCAAAAGTCTGACAATACTTTACATATTTTTTTAGAGCTTCATCCCAATAAATATAACTTCCTTCATCCGTACTGTATATGTTTCCTTTATTGGGAATCCTGACTTCTTTATCTGTCAAAATGAACTCACCTATACTTGGATCTAAAGTAAACAACTGAACGCCCATACCTGTGGTATAGGCCATTACCGTACTTGAACCATAGAGTACATATCCCGCTGCTACTTGTTTGGTACCGGGCTGAAGGGCATCAGACTCCGTTAAATGTTTTTTACTTTTCGGTCGGATATAAATTGAAAATATGCTTCCAATAGTCGCGCTGATATCGATGTTTGATGATCCATCAAGCGGATCCATATATACAATATACTCTCCTGATTCATCACTCAATCTAACAACGCCTTCATTTTCTTCTGAGATCACCATACAGGTTATGTTAGACCTCCCAAGAGCAGACTGAAGCTGCTCATTCGCAAACAGATCGAGCTTCTTTACGGATTCCCCATGAACGTTGGAAGCGCCATCCAAACCCAGAATATTTGTGATCCCGGCTTTATTCACTTCTCTTGATATGATCTTAGCGGCAAGTGCAATATCCCTCAAAAGTTGAGAAAGGTCTCCTCTGGCTCCGGGAAATTTATTTTGAGCATGTATGATGTACTCTTCTAATGTTGTCAGTTTCTCCATAAAAGTGTCCACAAAGGGGTTTCTAAGTTAAATCAGTTTCAAAAATTGAGCTGCATTCCAAAGATCATTGCCTGGTAATTATTCTGTGCATCTGAAGTGAAATCCTGTATCTCACCAAGCAGGCTCAAATTATCAGTGATCTTATGCCGCGTAAACACCATCAACAATTCGTTAGTAATGTCAGGTGAACTTCCTACCACAGTGCTGTTTGCATCCTGTGAACCTTCGCCATAGCTCACTCCAAAAGTAGTTCGATCTAATGCATAGGTTGCTTCGGTATACCATTGTTGAGCTTCTACTTCAGCCTGATCAATTCCAGCCCCAGTCAAACTGATTCCAATCAAACCATCAGCTCCCACCCCACTTGTCTGGGAAAAGGCTCCGGTCAACCCAAATCCTGAAGCACTTAGGCGAGCACCCACATCCCATCCTGAAATTGCGTAATCAAAATCAGCACTGACAACATTCACATTTTGATGCATTCCACCTGCCCATAGATCAACTGAACCTGATCCCAAGTCTACCAAATAATTGACTTGTGCTTCTATTCTTGGCGTTGTGGCTTCAACATTTGTCTGGGCCGGACCACTTGGTTTCTCCGGATTGATGAGCCCGCCTTTCAGCGTAAATCCATTCAAGTTGGGAGTAGTATAAGTTATTCTTGGGTTGAAGTTAGCATAAGTATATCCCGTTCCAATTCTACCCAGGGTGGCGTCAGCTGCATCCGGTCCGGAAAACCGACCAACGCCCATTCCGCTGCCCGCATCTCCTATAGAACTACTATTAAAAATTCCGAAACCCTTCCCCATATTAACAGTTCCAAAGTCGCCCGATATCTGTATATCTGCAACACGGCCTTCGAATAAACCAGTGTTTTGTATGTTTGGTCCTTGCAGGTGGTGATTGACCTGAAAGATCCCTTTCACCTGAATTCCATTCATTTCAGGAGCTGAAATATTGAAATTAATTCCTCCGGGATTGAAACCTGACATCACCCGGGTGGCAAACTGATTTTCGCCATCAGAGCTAAAGTTTTCATGGTTTGAGGCAACCAGAAATACGGGAATCTGACCGGTAACCTGAAGTTCCCAGCCATCTTCCGTTTCAAAGTTTGTACCCTGAGCTTTTAGTTCTACGGTTTGTAGCAAGAAAAAGCCTGATAGCAAAAATGCGGTTCCAATTAGCGTTTTAAATTTCTTTGAATAATTCATAATCCTTCTTTCTTGATGATTCATGGTTCTGATGATTAAAGCAGCATATAAACGAGGCCGGCCAGCACAGCGCCAACCAATGGAGCTACCACAGGCACCCAGGAATACGCCCAGTCGCTGCTACCTTTATTTGAAAAGGGCAACACAGCATGTGCAATACGCGGACCCAAATCACGAGCCGGATTAATCGCATAACCGGTAGGTCCACCCAAAGCAAGTCCAATTCCAAATACTAAAAGAGCTACTGGAAGCGCTGAGAGTGATCCAAGTCCAAAACCTACTTCCTCGCCGGCAATGGTGATGACTGAAAGGAATTCCCCATTCGCATCAATAAAACCGGGGTTCGATAAGTACAGTACTCCAAATATCAGTATGAAAGTGCCGATAGTCTCAGTGATGAAGTTAGATCCAAAATTCCGGATTTCAGGAGCAGTCGAGAATACGGCCAGCTTAGTACCCCCATCTTCGGTATCCTCAAAATGATCTTTGTAGGTGAGCCAGGTTAAAAACCCTCCAAAAAAACCTCCGGCTATCTGTGCCAGCATATATGGCACGACCATCGACCAATCAAACAAACCTGCCGTAGCTAAACCTATGGTCACAGCAGGGTTGATATGGGCTCCACTGAATTGCCCCATAGTGTATACGGCAATGAAAACACCCATTCCCCAACCCCAGGTTATTACGATCCATCCACCGCCATTTCCTTTGGTTTTGTTTAAGATCACGTTTGCTACCACTCCACACCCAAAAAGAAGCAAAATGGCGGTTCCTATAAATTCAGCTAAAATCGGACTCATAATTTGGTCTCCATTTCAATTAGTATTCTATTTTTTGACGCGCCAACCAGATACACTTCTGGTACATACACGTTTATTTTAGTTTATTCTGTCGACTGAATGCTCGTGCTGCCCGACAGTTCCAGTAAGATTTATTATTAAGGTTTACCGATCGTCTGCCCAGGTAATTGCTGCATTAACGGCACGTTGCCAGCCTTCTATAAGCTTGTTCACTTCAGCCTGATCTTTCTGCTGATCAAACTGCTTGTCCACTTGCCAGAGTTTTCGGATCTCTTCTATGTCATCCCAGTACCCTACAGCAAGCCCGGCCAGATATGCAGCTCCTAAAGCTGTGGTTTCGGTGATCACGGGGCGAATAACGGGCACGTCTGCAAGTAGATCACTTTGAAATTGCATCAAAGTGTCGTTTACTGTTGCTCCGCCATCTACCCGAAGCTCTTTTACGTCAATTCCTGCATCCGCTTTCATTGCGTTCAATAGATCCATTACCTGATAGGCAATTGAATCTTGAGCCGCTCTCGCAAGGTGTGCACGGTTGGTTCCGCGGGTTATTCCAACCATAATACCCCGGGCATGTTGTCTCCAGTGTGGAGCTCCAAGACCTGCAAAAGCCGGAACCAGATACACTCCGTCAGAATCCTCCACTTTATTGGCGAAATACTCAATATCCTGTGATTCCTGAATAATGCTCATTTCATCACGCAGCCACTGAACCACAGCGCCACCTATAAAAACAGAACCCTCCAGCGCATATTCTGTTTTTCCATTGATCTTCCATGCCACGGTGGTTAACAAATTATTTTCTGATTTCACCGGCTTTTCTCCCACATTCATCAGCATAAAACAACCTGTTCCATAGGTGTTTTTAACCATACCGGGCTCGGTACACATTTGACCAAATAAGGCAGCTTGCTGGTCACCGGCAATTCCCGCGATCGGCACCTTACTTGCAAAGAGGGTAGTTTTGGTTCGTCCGTACTCCTCACTCGATTGCTTAACTTCGGGTAGCATATTCTTAGGAATATCCATTAGCTCCAACAAGTCATCATCCCACTCCATCTTATTGATGTTGAAAAGCATGGTTCGTGAGGCATTCGTTACATCTGTGATATGCAATTCACCTTGTGTGAAATTCCAAATCAACCAGGTATCGATGGTACCGAACACAAGTTCTCCATTTTCGGCTTTTTCGCGTGCTCCCTCTACATTATCCAAAATCCACTTTACTTTTGTTCCGGAAAAATAAGAATCCACAACTAGGCCAGTTTTTTCGCGGATTATTTCAGCATGACCTTCTTCTCGTAACTGATCACAATAATCAGAAGTCCGGCGATCCTGCCATACAATAGCATTATACACTGGCTTACCGGATTTCCGGTCCCAAACCACCGTTGTTTCCCTTTGATTGGTGATACCGATTCCTGAAAGCGCTTTTCCATTAATACCTGCTGATGCCACGGCCTCGGCTGCAACCCCGGCCTGCGACGACCAAATCTCCTGTGCATCGTGTTCAACCCAACCCGGCTTCGGATAGATTTGCCTGAATTCTTTTTGGGCCACAGATACGATCTCTCCTTTCTTATTGAAGAGCATTGCTCGTGAGCTCGTAGTTCCTTGATCTAAAGATAAAATATACTGTTCCATAACAACTCCGGTTGGTTAATTACTGTTTACTGATTCTACTGCTTTAGGCTTATACTCCTGCAACACATATCGGTTGGCAAGTGTTGTAAATTCATTAATTTGATCTGACACCCAATCTTTATCATGCCCCAGTTCTTTGGCCATCAATTCAGCGACCTCATTTGCCATATCCATCGCTGCTTTAGCATCAAGAAATAGCATGCGAATTCTGCGGGCCAGAAAATCTTCAACTGTTCGGGCCATTTCATGTCGTGCTGCCCAGATCACCTCTGCAGCAATATGTTTATAATTTGAGTGAAGTTCCTTTTCCAAAGAAGGATCCTTTTTTGCGAGTTCCAAGACCGCGCTTCGATCTGATCCATAAAAATAAAGTGGATCTTCGTAATTTGTTGATTCCTCGTATCCATGAACTTTTAAAGACGCACTGGTAGATTTTCTACCCTCCAGTTTTGCCACTTTTTCAGCTTTATTGATCGCATCTTCTCCCATTTTTCGGAAGGTCGTCCATTTTCCACCTGTGATGGTGATCAAACCGGAATCCGAAACGATCAGCTTATGGCTTCTGGAGATTTCTTTGGTTTTAGTATCGCCTTCTCTGGGAGCCGCCAAAGGACGTAATCCTGCAAACACACTTTTCACATCTTCTCGATTCGGCTTTTTGGCGAGATATTTTTGAGCCGTTTTTAGGATAAATTCGATCTCTTCTTCCATAGCAACAGGCTCCAGGCTATGTTCATCCAGTGGAGTGTCAGTGGTTCCAACTACAACTTTGTCGTGCCAGGGGACCGCAAATAATACGCGTCCGTCATCTGTTTTGGGAATCATGATGGCATCTTTGCCCGGCAGGAATTCTTTATCCAGCACCAGGTGCACACCCTGACTCGGCTTCACCATTTCTTTGTGCTCATCTTTATCCATCTTCATGATTTCATCCACAAAAACTCCGGTGGCGTTGATTACTGCCTTGCCTTTGATCTTATATTCTTTCCCTGTTTCCCGATCCACGGCCTTCACACCAGAAATGCTTTCGTTTTGCTTCAATAATCCGGTCACCTCAAAATAATTCAGTGCAACTCCTCCTTTCTCATTAATGGTCTGAGCCAGGTTAATGGATAGGCGAGAATCATCAAATTGTCCATCGTGGTAGATCACTCCTCCTCTAAGTCCTTCTTGATTAATAGTAGGCAGCCGCCGTACGGTTTCTTTCTTAGAGATTGGCCTGGATCTTCCCAAGCTCAGTTTTCCGGATAGCAGATCATACATCGTAAGTCCGATCGTGTAATAATATTTGGTCCACCATTTATACCCGGGAATTACAAAAATCTCATTTTGGACCAAGTGAGGAGCATTTTTCTGAAGCAACCCCCGCTCGCGGAGCGCTTCCCGAACCAGGGCAATATCACCTTGAGCCAAATACCGAACCCCGCCGTGTACCAATTTAGTACTTCGACTTGATGTTCCTTTTGAGAAATCTGCTTGTTCCAGTAACAAAGGTTTGTATCCACGGCTTACGGCATCTAAGGCCGCACCTAAACCCGTAGCACCTCCCCCAATGATGATCACATCCCACTCTCCTGACTGATCATCTTCAATCTTTTGAAGTAAATTTTTACGTTGCATGTTGACCACCTTGTTACAGTATGTTTCGTTTTTATCTGCTTTAATTTATACAAAACTAAACGAAACACAAATTAAAACTTAATGAAATACGATATCTATAAGAATTCGGCTATTTTCATACAATGTAAAGGGTTAGAGAGTTTTTTTACTTAAGAACAAAATAATCATGAAAGGTTTATGTTTCATTATATTTCATTTGTGCGCATATTTGAACAAAAATCTCATCTGTAGTATATTTGAAACAAATCAAAACACATTTCTATGACAGTAACTGAACGACACGAAAATATTTTACAAGAACTGAAAGAAATCGGAAAGGTCAGTGTTCAGAAACTAAGCGGTGATCTTGAAGTCTCAGAAGTAACCATTCGCAAAGACCTGCGGGTACTGGAAGACAAAGGCTTACTTTTCAGAACACATGGCGGGGCCACACAAAGTAATCCCTATACAAGTGATCGACCTGTTTCAGAAAAGGAGAACATACAGGCTGAGGAAAAAAATGCTATTGCCAAAGAAGCAGTGAAACTGATCGGAGAAAATGACTCTATCATTCTTGCATCAGGAACTACAACCTTAGCTGTAGCACGAAAAATCCACCCTACAAAACGCTTGAATGTTATTACCTCAGCATTGAATGTTTCCCTTGAATTATCTGGACATGAAAATGTTGAAGTCTTACAACTTGGTGGGCAATTAAGACAAAGTTCGACCTCTGTTGTTGGCCCTTATGCTGAGGAGTTCATGGAGGGCATTACTTGTGGTATTTTGTTCTTGGGCGTGGATGGCATTGACCTTGACTTCGGACTTACCACTTCCAACCTGATGGAAGCGAGCCTCAATCAAAAATTCATTAACGTGGCTCAATATACGGTCGTGATCGCGGATCACACAAAATTCGGAAAACGTGGATTCAGCCGCATTTGCAGTTTAGATAAAGTTCAGCACATTATCACTGATGATAGAATTGAGACCGAGCTTATCACCAAGCTGGAGGAAGCAGGCGTTCAGGTGACCATTGCTAAATAAAAAAGCAGGGTATCTAAAACACTATTGCAAAACCCGCTCCTATAAAAAAGGCCTCACCCTCAATTTCATAACCAAGGTTCACATCAAGCTGAGAACCGTTTTCCAGACTGAAAGTCATTCCCCCTTCCAGCCAATGCTGATTTACGCCTTGCCCATAATACATTCCGGCATACCCAAAGTACCCGGCAACATTCTCATTTCCCGGCAAAGTAAATCCGGGCGTGAGGGTATAAAGCCAATTGTCCTCAAGATCACCTGCTCCAAATGTGTAGCCGAAATTGGAGGATATTCCCCACATATCACCCAAAGACTGATCGGCTAATATTCCTACACTCGGAACAAGTTCATCACTGGTATACGCATCGGAACCAACAGGTAAACTGACTTCCACCAATGCCGACACATTTGGCCTGTTTTCATTTTCAGGAATAATGTTGTACTTGGCTCCCAGCGCTACATCATTAAAACCTGTATTTGCAATGGAATTTCCGGGAACATCCAACCTAGCAGTAGAAAAGGAATTCAAAAGCGCCCGAATTTCAAGTTTATCTGAAAGGCCATACCTCAATAGTATCTGACCTATATCAAATTGATCCAATGATTCCTGAGTGGTTAATTGTAGTCCGGCTTCTACCCCAAGCATATTATTCGGGGTAATGGCAGAACCATTTCCAATTCCGGGTCGGTCAGGGGAGAAAGTCTCCTGACCATAGGCCGAATTCGTGATCAGTAAAAGTAATAAGGCTGCAAATAGATGCGTATATTTCATTGTTTGTAATTGATTAGACGATTGAGATTATTTTATATGAATGAAATTTTACAAAAACCACCCATCGCTGCTATTGCTACTCCGGTTGGAGAGGGCGGAATTGCGGTCATCCGTGTTTCCGGTATAGGTTCTATTTCAAGAGTCAACAAGGCCTTCAAAGGCAAAGACTTAACAAAGGAAAATTCCCATACCGTTCATTTTGGAAAGATCATGAACAAAAA
>Ga0136558_1000045_pt1 | contig 74376 bp, 57 predicted proteins | sample AntRauTorckE6833_FD_101391 | JGI IMG/M metagenome (GOLD analysis project Ga0136558, IMG submission 101391) | Saline lake microbial communities from Rauer Islands, Antarctica - Metagenome Torckler E6 #833 | ecosystem: Environmental > Aquatic > Non-marine Saline and Alkaline > Saline | place...
ACTTGGTTATTTATCACCAAATGAATACGAAAAGAATTACAAACAAAACAAGTTAATCAATTAATCATTAAAATGAACTTACTATATTTTTAACTTGTCCGTTTTCTTGACATAGTACCATATCTAAAAAAAAAAGATATAATAATATTAATTAAGAGGAGGAACATCCATGCCATTTGAGAATATTGATTTTTCATTATATTTGAACATCGCTTTTTTCTCAGTATTAGCTATAGGGCTTATATTTGGATTATTAAAAGGATTTAGACGATCGTTATATACCTTTATCATTACAATTGTATTTATAGCTATTTTCTTTATAACGGTTAATCCTGTAGTTGCTTATCTATACAATATGGAATTAAACTTTATTGGGGGCTTATTAAGTAATGTCTCTAGTGGTTTAAGTCAAACAACAAGTGTACAAGAAGCAGCTAGGTTATTTCTATTTAATACGATAGGAGATAATTTAGACACCAGTCAAACAAATCCAGAATTTTTGGCTTTTGTTGACGCTCTTGGTATTTTCGTGTTGAAAATTGCTTATACGATCATATATTTCACTGTCATACAGCTACTTTATCGTTTGATTTTATTTATTATTAGCTTATTTATCTTTAGAAAAGGTAGGAGCAAAAATAAAAAAGGCAAACGTGGACGAGCACTTGGCGGTGTTTTTGGAACGTTAACTGCAGCAGTCAATGTATTTGTAATGATTATTGTTTTAAGTGGTGTTATAAGTATAAGTGAAAGTTTGGTTTCAATACAAGCTGAACCACAATCATATCAAATTGATTTAGAACTTAATAAGAAACCTAGTATTGTAAATTTAGATCAATCACTTAATAAGATTGGAAAACTTAATCCTCAACAAATGGCAGAACCTAATAGTGAATTAGATGATGCAATAGCGTCACTTGAATCGATTATTGATGAATATAACAATAATATCATCATTCAAAGTTTAAATGCTTACCAAGTAGAAGATGAAGTAACTGGTGAAAATAAGAATATGGCAATCGTTTTATTTGATGAGATATTATCAATCAATTATCAGGATGATAGCATTGCCCTAAGACAAGATTTAAAAACATTTTCTGAAATTGCAAGTATCTACTTAAACTCAGATTTCTATAGTACAAACGATTTATCAGATTTAAAAAGTCAAGAAATTAATGATATGTTTGAAACACTGTCTGAATCCAGGTTGATTACAACCATAATTCCTATCGGAATTGAAGTTGGTGTAGATTATATGGACGTTGATGTTGATTTAACTAAAGAACTATTATATGAAGACATTGTTTGGCAAGAAGAACTAGCCCAACTAGGGGTTGTTGCATCAACAGGTTTTATGATTTTAGAAAACGCCAATGCTTTTGAAGATGAAGTTGATTATGAAACGATTAGCTTGAACGGACAAGTAGTGGATAATTTATTTACTGAACTATCCAACTCTAAGTTGGTTGAATATGGTGCTTATATTGCTGTACAACCTTTATTAGAAGGGGCTAGCCAAACTATACAATCAGTTATCACTGTGCCAGAAGATATTGATTGGAAAGCAGAATTTAGAGCATTTGGAGCAATTGCTAACGAAATACTGTCAACTGGTATAACAATATCTGATTTACAAGGAGAAAATCAACAAGATTTATTATTACTGTTTACTGATGTTGACCTAACCGTTTTACTTAACTCTACATTAACATCTAATGCCTTGGTTAACATTCTTTCAGGCGAATCAGAGTTAGATTTCAATATAGAGTTTCTTGTCATACCAAGCGGTAGTGATATAGAGTGGATGGATACGATTGATGAACAGTCAGGTGATGTAATTCATGCTGGCGAATTAAGAAATATTCTAACCAGTCTAAACATACTGGTTCAACAATTAGATAACATTGATATTGATAACCTTCAAATACAAGATTTATCTGATTTGACAGATGAAGATATCGACCAAATGTTTGAATCAGTTATTTTGGTAGCTACAATTAGTCAATTAATAACTGATTTAGATACAGGTGATTTTAATTTAGTTATCCCGGACCGTGTATTAGATGAAAATCAATATATTATGAAAGAAGAAGTTTCAAATATATTTAAAGCAATAACAATGGCTGCGAGAGAGATTCCTTGTGATGCCGGAAATACTGCTTGTTCAGATATAGGTTTCGATATGGATAAAGTCACTCAATTATCATCAGATAATATAGATACTTTATTTGCCTCTGATATATTATATGCAACAACAGGATCAATGTTAAGTGATTTTGAAGAAATTGTCGTACCCGAAGATGTAAAAGAAGAACTTCTAGTAGATGATCAACCTATTAATATTCCATCAAAACAAGAAATTAAAAATGCTTTTACAGCAATCACGGCATTAGGAATTACTGATTTCCAAAACTTATCTATATCAGGAGACTTATTGCTGAATTTATCAATTGATCCGGAAACTGATCCAACAACACTCGACACTAATAAAACAGATAAAATCTTTGCATCTAAGATTTTGCATGCAACGATTTCTTACTTTATATTACAAGAAACTGATGTTACCCCTCCGGAAACATCACCTTTAGTCATACCTTATTATGCATCAGAAGATTATGATGGTACTACAACGGATGTCGTAAGATATTATGATTCAGTTGGAGAAGTAGATTATATAAGCGCAGAAGAGTTAACCAATATAATTGCAGCTGTCCTTGTTTTAGATATCACTGATTTTAGTACTTTTGATACAATTGAAATTAATACTATTATTGCTAATTCTCAAGTCCTATTAGATTCAGCAATATTACATGCGACTATTTCGGATCAAATCCTTAATATTGAAGGTGATATGCTAATTGTTCCGACAATGAGTGAAAATAATATTGATTTACTTATTGTTACCGGAGATATTCCTGCTGAAGAAACAACTTATATTATTAAATCTGAACTAGTTGCAACTTTAGATGCTCTAGAAATATTAGAGATTACAAGTTTTGAAAATCCTAATATTGATATCTCTGTGTTGAATAAATTAGCAGATGATACTGATCCTACGGAATTAAATACAAGTAATACCCAAGCATTGTTCTCATCAAAAATATTACATGCAACAATTTCTGATTTCATTATTCAAGAAGCTGATGGAACTGACAGTGCAAACTTAATTCTACCCTATTATGCAAGTGTTAATTATGATGGCACAACAAGTAATGTGGTTAGGATAACCAATAACGCTGATGAGGTATATATTTCTATCAATGAACTAGAAGCAGTTATTGCTGCATTCTTAAAACTAGAAATTGATGACTTTACTGAAGTTGATAGTTTAGAACTAACGACTATTTTCGACAACTCAGATGTTTTATTAGCATCAGCAATATTACATGCAACAATTTCCGATCAAATCATTGAGTTAGGCAATGGAGACACTTTAACGGTTCCTAATTATGATTTAGATGATAATTCTATTTATATAACAACAGGTTCGATACCAGAAGAAGAAACTACTTATATTTTAATTGAAGAAATTAACAATACTTTGTTGGCATTAGAGGTCTTGGAGATTGATGACTTTAATAATGTTAATATTGATGCAAGTATTATTAATAAATTATCAGTCGATGAAGTGACCAATCCAACTGAACTTTCTACTAGTAAAATGACAACTTTATTATCTTCTAAAATTGTTCATGCAACCATCTCAAAAGTTATTAGAGATGCAGCTGAACCTGATACAACGACTGGTGAAAGTGACATTGTTATCCCTACATATGCAGCTGATAATTATGATTCAGGTAGTGATGACGTAATAGTAACAACTATTGGTTCTGATATTTATATCGTAGAAGATGAACTTAATAATTTATTACAAGCTTACTTACTACTTGAAATAACTGATTTTAGTGAAGTAGATACCTTGGATTTAACAATTATTTCTGATAACATTGAAGATTTATTAGAATCAGCAATTCTACACGCAACAATTACTAAGTTAATATTGGATTCTGCAGAAGAAGACCCAATTACAGGTGATAGTGATCTTGTTGTCCCTTATTTTGCAACTGATAATTATTCTGGCACAACAAGCAATGTTGTAAGAGAAACCATAAGAAGTACAGATACTTATGTTTCAAAATTAGAGTTATTTGAATTATTTGAAGCTCTTGAACTTTTAGGTATAGACGATTTTACAGCTGTAGAGACACTAACTTTGGCAGATATTAATCTTCATAAGACCGAATTATTACAATCTTCTATATTACATGCAACTGTTTCAATGCAAGTGATTGAACTTGGCGATTCTGATGATTTAGAGTTCCCTGAATTATATTTTACTGATGAAACTTATTCAACTGAAGCTTCCCTAAAAGTTTTAACAGGAGTTGTTTTAGATGGAACTGATACTGAATTTATAATTAAAACTGAATTAATAAGTACTTTAGAAGCATTGGATATATTAGAAATCCAAGATTTTAATAATGTCAATATAGATGCTTCAATTTTGAAGAAATTATCAATAGATGAAGTTACAAATCCTACAGAAATTAGTGTATCAAAAACCAATACATTATTATCCTCTAAGATTGTTCATGCAACCATATCAAAAGTGATAAAAGATGCCGCTGAACCTGATGCAATTACCGGTGAAAGTGATATTACACTGCCTACATATGCTTCAGATAATTATGGTTATGGTAGTGATGAAGTTACAATGACAACATCTACACTGGACGAGTATATTGTAGAAGACGAATTAATAGAATTATTTGGTGCATATTTACTATTAGATATTGAAGATTTTAGTGAAGTAGGAGGTTTAGATTTAACGTTAATAGCCTCTAATAGAGTAGAAATGTTAGAATCAGCTATCCTTCATGCGACTATATCTAATATTATTATTGAAGAAAGTGAACCTGATGCAATTACTGGGGAAAGTACTATTATCGTTCCTTTCTTTGCAACTGATAATTATGCCACAACATCAACTAATCTTGTTAGAGAAACTATAAATAGTACAGATACTTATATTACTAAATTAGAGTTATATGAATTATTTGAAGCTCTTGAACTTTTAGGTATAGACGATTTTACAGCTGTTGACTCACTTACAATCGCTCAAATTAATCAACATAAAACAGCTTTGTTGGAATCATCAATTTTACATGCAACAGTATCTGATCAAGTAATCGAACTAGGAGATTCAGAAAGTTTAGTATTGCCTAGTCTATATTTCACTGATGAAAACTATGATACAGAAGAAAGTATACAAGTTACATCTGGTGACCCACTTGATAATACAGAAACAACATTCATTATAAAATTAGAACTAATAAATACTCTAGATGCTTTAGATATCTTAGAAATATCAAATCTTAGTTCTGTAAACATTGATGCTTCAGTTTTAAGAAAACTATCAGTTGATGAAGTGACAAATCCAACAACATTGAGTGAAACCAAAACAAATACCCTATTATCATCTAAAATAGTTCACGCAACCATTTCAAAAGTTATTAAAGACGCTGCAGAAGTAGACCCTATTACTTCACAAAGTGATATTTCTATTCCAACATATGCTAGTGAAAACTATAATAATGGTAGTAATGATGTATCTGTGACAACCTTAGATAGTGATGAATATATTGTAGAAGATGAATTAATAGAACTTTTTAGATCTTACTTAATTTTAGAAATCACTGATTTTTCGGAAGTTGATACACTTAATTTGACTGTTTTCGCAGCAAATATCGATACTATCGTTGAATCTGCAATTTTACATGCAACAGTATCAAAACAAATTTTAGATGCAGCTGAGCCTGATTTAATAACAGGTGAAAGTGATATATTAGTGCCTTATGAAGCAACAGATAATTATTCAGGTACTTTAAGTAACTTAACTAGGCAAACAATTAATTCTACAGATGAATATATTACGAAGTTAGAATTATTCGAGTTATTTGAGGCTTTAGAAGTCTTAGGAATTGATAATTTTGATGCGGTAGAAGCTACATTATCATTAACTAATATGATTAATAATAGCGATGAGTTACTAGATTCTGCAATACTACACGCAACCATGTCAGACAGCATCATAAATGAAGATACACTTGGAACCATTAAAGTTCCGTATGAAGCCACTGATGTGTATGCTGGTACTTCATCTAAATTAGTCAGAATTAGTGTTCAAACAACATTACCTGACACATCAACACACACTGATATTTATATATCAAAGAATGAGTTTAATGAAATGTTTGAAGCATTAACTGCTTTAGGTATAAGTGATTTCACTCAAGTAGAAGGTTCTTTAACTTTAACCAATATGATTGCTAATAAAGATGCCTTGTTAGAATCAGCGATACTACATGCAACAATGTCAGACAGTATTATTGAAGAAAATACAACTGGAGATATCGTGGTTCCATATGAAGCAACTGAGAATTATTTAGGATCAAGCTCAAAATTAGTTAGAGTAAATATTGATACTTTATTAGCAGATACTTCCACACATACTGATACATATATTACTAAAGATGAGTTTAATGAATTATTTGAAGCACTAGATGCATTAGGCATCGCTGATTTTGCGGATGTCAGTACTTTACTATTATCTGATATTATTACCAATAAAACTGCATTGCTAGAATCAGCAATTATGCATGCGACAATTTCTAAGCAAGTTATTGACCTAGAGACAAGTAATCCAGATATTATTATTCCTGATAAAGACCAGGATGGTATTGATGTCATTTTAATTGATTCTAATGGTGAAAATGCTAAGTATATTACTAAGACAGAGTTAGAGGCTACATTTGATGCATTTGATCTAATAGGTGGAATCAACAATTTAAGTGATTTTAATGGATCTATTAATTTAAATATATTCTATGAATCTCAAGATGCTAATTACGAAAGTAATCAAGATACATTACTAGCATCATCAATTATGCAAGCAACAATATCATTAAAATTGCAAAATCTTGAAACTGGCAACAAAATTCTTATACCAAGTACTGATGTATTAAGTAACTCAATTGAAGTCACTTATGGTTCTGATTATTATGTATTTAGAAGTGAAATCAAAAACTTAATTAATGCCTTAGATATCTTCGGTATAAGTACTATGGAAAGCTTTGCTGGTACAATATCAATCGCTAGCTTTACATCTTCGGCTAACCAAGATAAGTTATTTGATTCAGCCATTATGCACATGACAGTATCTAATCAAATATTAAGTAACAGTTCAATTATCGTTCCAGAAGAATCATTAGAAAGTGATTTGAGTAATGATGTGGTTAGATTGTTAGTCAGTGGTAATGAATTTATTGAACACCAAGAAGTAAGAGACTTAATCAAGGTTATGAATTTAATCAGTTCTGGTAATATTGGTGAATTTAGTGGTGACATTAGTCTTAGCTTATTTGATAGTGAAACAAATCCTACTAATCAAGCAGACTTATTAGAATCAGCCATAATGCATGCTACAATATCTAAGCAAATCATTGATTTAGATACAGCTTCAACAATCATTGTACCTAATTTAGATTATACAGGTACACAAATACGTTATACAGTTATTGGAGCAACACAAGCTATTAGCACTGATTATCTAGTTAAAGCAGAAGTTGGATACTTAATTGATGGACTTAATAGATTAGGATTAGGCAGTAGTCCTATCAGTGATTTTGATGGTAACTTAAGTGTCACTGAATTAACAAACCAAGCAGTACAAGATGATGTACTTTCTTCAGCAAGTTTACATGCTACTTTATCTGATAAAATACTTACTGGTAGTCTTATTGTTCCTGATAGAGACATTACAGATACTTTTGATATTAAAGTTACAAGAGGCGTAACTACTTATGTTGAAAAAGATGAAGTCAGCAAGCTCATCGCTGCTTTAGATGAATTTGGAGTCACAGACTTTGCTAGTGGTATTTCAAGTACAGCAGTAACAGGTTTAAGTTCTGCACAATTAGACATTGTCTTAGATAGTGGAACTATGCATTTAACAATAGAAGATATTATTAAAGATAACGGAAGTGCTATTGTAATACCTGATATTGCCTTAGATGATATATTTGCTTTAACTGATATTATTACAAGCCTTGAAATTAAAAACTTCATTCTAGCAATGAATACTTTAGGTGAAACAGATTTAGCAAATACTACTATTAGTTTCAGCACAATTGCATCATTAACCGCTAGTGATCAAAGTGTTATATTAGATTCAGCAATTGTTCGAGCAACCATTACACCAGATGTAGAAACAACAGTCAATAACGCCAATTCAAATCCATTAGTTCCTGATTACACAGGTACTTGGGAATATGAAAGCGATGGGACTACCCTTACAAAACCAAGTATTCAAGGCGTAATTGATCAATATTACTAAAATAATACAATTGTTTTAAGAGCACTCAAACGAGTGCTCTTTTTTTATTAATTGTATATAGATTTATTGTTTTTTATTTTTGTAGTATAATATATATAAAATAGTTATAGGAGGAAATATATATGATTCTAAATATTTTGGCATCAATTGATTTATTGTTTTATTTTATATTAGGTCTCGCCATCTTTTTTGGATTTTTAAAAGGATTTAGAAAATCTTTGTTTACCTTAATTGTGATGGCAGTATTTTACATTTTATTCTTTGTTACCTTAAATATGGCTGTTAATATGCTTTGGTCGATGAATTTGAGCTTTTTAAGCGGCACACTCGGTAATATAGATCCTGCACTTTCATCTTTCACATCATTTGGGAGTGATTATCAATTGCTTATTCAAACGTTCTTTTCAAATAGTTTTGATTTTACACAACCAGCAATGGATGCATTAGCAGTTGGTATTATTCAATTTGCAATTAAAATCCTTTGGGCGATAGTATATTTTACAATCATATTATTACTATATAAAGTTATTACCGGAGTCTTAGGTCTTATCTTTGTCAAATCTGCTAAACCTAAAAAGAGATTATTTGGTGCGATTGTTGGTGGATTAAATGGGGTTATGGCTGTTTTTGTTACTATGATTGTCTTAGGTGGGACTGTCTCATTTGTAGAGAGTGTTACCTTATTAATGGATAATGAACCTGAACAACAAGCTAATAATCTTGTTTATGAGCCAAGAACAACAATCTTTGAGTTAAATCAATCAATAATACCTCAAGAAGATATTATAGAATTGGCTGAGTCAGATCCAATGATTGATCCAGAAACAGAAGAAACCTTAAATGCGCTTGTTGATAATTATCATGCGAATATTTTGGTTCAACTAGCCAATACTATTAAAGTTGATTCTTCTTTTAATGCAACCGAACAAGTGCCTTTGCATATTAATTTATTTGATAGAGTATTATCTTTTAAGTATGAAGACACAGAAATAGCTTTAAGACATGAAATATCTATTTTCATGAATGCATATAGCGTTATTCAAGATTCAGAATTTGGTAATACTCAACAAATCACTGATTTAAAAGGTGAAGATATTAGACAAGCTTTTTCATATTTAGAATCATCAATATTATTACCAACAGCTTTACCAATTGGTATCAAATACTTTAGTAATCAAAATGATATAGATTTATCAGTCACTGATGATGAACTGTTTGATTATGATTATACCGCTGAAATAGAAAGACTAGCTAATATATTAGCTGGCGCATTCGATATATTAAATGAACAAGAAACCTCTATTGATGAAGATGGCAATGAAGTAGATATAGATGGTGATTTTGTAAGAGATATATTTACTGATGTTTCTCAATCTAGAATTGTTTTATTGGCTACCGAATCAATATTAGTACCAATGATAGAAGAGGGTGATGGAGAATCAGAGATTTTACAAATTATTGGACTTCCAAACCAAATATCATGGGAAGATGAATATTTAGCCATTGGTAACATATTAGCAGAAATGGTTGATGCAGGGATTTCCATTCAAGACATTGAATCAACTGATTTAAACACTGTTTTAGAAACATTCGCAAGTATTGATGTCGGTGTTATTGTAGAATCAAAACTCATTTCTGAAGGTTTAATAAATATATTAAGTGGTGAAACTTCTTTAGAAGGATTAGATGCTTTAACAGTTCCACAAAATATAACTTGGAGAAGCACTGATACTGAAACTGGTGAATTAGAATATGTATTGGTTGCTATACAAGCATTAATAAATGAAATGGATAACTTAGATTTTAATAATGTTGATATTGACTTATTAACAGGACTAGATAATGAAACAATAGGTGCACTTTTAGATTCATATATTATTAGAGCAACCATGTCTGACCAAGTCAATACCTTTGAATTGGGTACCTACCAATTAGTAATACCAGATAGTACAATTGATTTACAAGGTTATTATGTAAAAGCTGAATTAGATGCTTTGGTTGAAAGTATTCAGTTATTGGCTGATGTAGATGGTTTTAGTATTGAAACATTATATACATTGTTTAGTAATGATTTAGATACATTATTTGCATCTAGTATCATTCAAGCAACTGTTTCAGATATTGTTTTAGAACAAGCTGCATTAACATCTGGTTCAACAGCTACATTAATTGTTCCAGCTTCTGTTAGAGAAAATATTGTTGTTGACTCTATAACTGTTGAACAAATAGAAGTGGCAGAATTAAAAGCAATGATTAATGCTTTAAACACCTTAAATATCACAGATCTTGGTGCTGGTATTGATTCGTCAATTATTACATCGGTTTCATCAAGTGATATAAGCACCATCATTGAAAGTGAATCATTACATGCCACAATTTCAAATCTTATTGACTCATTTGAACTAGGCACTAATCAATTAGTGATTCCTGATGATACAAAGAATGCACAAGATTATTATACAGAAACAGAGTTAGTCGCTTTAATTGAATCTATACAATTATTGTCAGATGTCGATGGCTTTAGTATTGAAACCTTGTATACACTAAATAGTACTGAACTAGATACTTTGTTTGCATCAAGCATTATTCAAGCAACCATCTCAGATATTATCTTAGATCAAGCCACCATGACACCAACCACACCTCCGACTTTAACCGTTCCAGTTACTTTAAGAGAAAATGTAGTCGTTGATACACAAACTACAGAACAAATTGAAGTGGCAGAATTAAAGGCGATTATCAATGCATTGAACACATTAGGAACAACGAATTTTGATGGTGGTATTGATCCAACAGCTATTACTTCCTTATCTACAAGTGACTTAAACACTATTTTGGATAGTGGATCACTACATGCAACAATTGATGGTATGTTACAAAGTAATAACGATTTAGATATACCTGATATTATTCTAGTAGATTTATATGGATACACTGATGTTACTACAAAAGCTGGTATTATTAATTTTGTAGAAGCTGCACAAGTTTTAGGTGAAACTGATATTTCGAATGCTGACCTTGATTTTACAACCATAGCAGGATTAACAGCTAGTGAACAAGCAATCATTCTTGAATCAGCAGTAGTAAGAGCAACGATTACTCCTGACGTTGAAACTGTCGTCAGCAATGCAGCATTAATTGATCCATATACAGGTACATGGGCTTATGAATCAGATGGTACAACATTAACACAAGCAAGTATTCAAGGTGTAATCGATCAATATTATTGATTATTAATATAATATAGGGAACATCATTATGATGTTCCCTATTTTTTTACTTTTCAAATTAGGTTATAAGTTGTATAATTATTAAGCATGATTAAATTTTTAATAATATAACAAGGAGATAAGAAAACAATATGAAAAAATTACTTAGCATATTTTTACTAATTTTTATATTAGTTGGTTTTGTAGGATGTACAAATGTTGATTTTACTACAGAGGTAGAAACCACAGAATCTATTACAACTGAGTTTTTGACAACTGATACAGGAACTGAAGAAGTTACAACCGAATTACCAACAACCCAAGTCCCTACTACAAGTTCTCCAATAACAGAGGATGAATTTGTTGAAATCAACTTATTTTCAATTAATGACTTCCATGGAGGCGCTTATACAGACATCAGTTTAATTTCAGGTATTGGTGCCTATGTGAAATCAGTACAAGGCTATAAAATAGCAGTATCTAATGGAGATATATTTCAAGGAACTGCCATATCAAATTATTATCATGGAAAAGTCTTTGTTGATGTATTGAATGAAGCAGGTTTTAAAGGTTTTGTCATTGGGAATCATGAATTTGATTGGGGACTTGATGTTATCAGTAATTATAATGATGATAACTTAGTAAACGGAGAATTTAATCACCCTATATTAGCAGCAAACATTGTTTATGAAGATACACAAGAACCTTTAGAATTCACCCAACCATATTTTATAGAAGAGTTTGAAGGTGTTAGAGTTGGTGTGATTGGTATGATTGGTCAATTGTCTGATTCTATTGCGGCATCAAGAACAGAAAATATTCTATTCTTAGACCCTGTAGAAACTGCGGGAATGTACGCCACTGAATTAAGACAGGAACAAGATGTAGATGTTGTTGTTTTATATATTCATGATAGTTCTTGGAACAATGATGATTTCGCAGCATTAACTGGTCTTGAAAGAATAGACGCTATGTTTAATGGTCATTCACATCAAGATGAAAGAACTGAGATGAATAGAGATGATTTAGCAATGCCTTATGCACAGATGAATAACAAGGATACATCATTAGTAAGAATTCAACTCACTTATAATTTAATCCAAAATAGGTTAATAAGTTATACAGTTAGTGGTATATCAACCACCTTATTAGAAAATATGAATGATGATAATATTGATTTAATTGTTGAGGGATATGCAACAAACCCTGAATATGTTAGTTTTATAGGTGAAGTTTTAACCACATCAGAAGGCTATTATGACCGAGATGATTTATCCGAATGGGGTGCTTCAGTCATAAGAGACTATGCAGGTGTTGACATCGGCGCAACCAATTCAGGTGGTTTTAGAGTTGATATGGAAGTTGGAGAATTAACCATGGGTGAACTTATTACCATTTATCCATTTGATAATATCATTAAAACTTCAGAAATGACTGGTCAACAAATTCAAGATTTTTATATAGAAATAATGAATGGTGGTGGCGATGTTGTCTTTGATGATGGCTTGTATTACAACTACAGTACAAGTCGGCTTGAAATCAATGGTAGCCCAATCGTATTAAATCAATACTACACAGTAGGGGCCGTTGATTATATTTTTGATAAAACAAACTATGATTTTATTGAAGGCAACAATATTACACAAACCATTCATTTTATGAGAGATTTCCTTGCAGATGATTTAAGAAATGAAAATGATATATTTAACCCCTATGATGGAACAAATCTTAATAATTAAAAAACAAGGACATTTATTTGTCCTTGTTTTCTTTATCCTTATACATCCTTTGATCAGCAATATTGAGCAACTTATCCAAGCTTTTTCCTTCATTAGGAAATTCAGCACAACCAATACTAACACCTAAATAAGAATGTTTGGAATTGAAATTCTTCATAATATTTTCTTTAAGTGTTTTGATAGATAATTGATTATCACTGGTAATAACAACAAACTCATCACCAGAAATCCTATAAATCTCACTCTTATTTTTACATGTATTTACAAGTGCTGCAGAAAATTCAATTAAATATTTATCACCGACAAGATGACCCTGTTTATCATTCACTAGTTTTAAATTATTTAAATCCAAAAAGAAGAAGTGGCAATGTTCATTTAATCTACAAACTGATTCAAAATCATTATATAATGCCATACGGTTTTTTAGTTTTGTCAGTTGGTCTACATATACCAAATCTTTTAGAGTTCTATTTGAACTTAGTGTGCTAATGATTCTATAAATAAAATAATAAGATGTCATTATCATCATAACCATTGAGATATAGAAAATTAATAGAATATATATAGACTCAAAATTAACGAGGAATCTTGAAACATAAATCATTATAAAATTAAGTAAAGGTACAATAACTGCTGTTCTAAATAATAAATGATCTATAGAAGCGATAACTTTCTTTAATGTTTGTCTAATAAAGTAGATAATAACTGGTGTTGAAACTATAAAAATAGCAATTTGTGTCCAGAGAAAAGCATATACTTCATTTTGACCAACTGTAATCATGAAATAATGATAAACCAAACCATTGACTAAAAGAGTATGAGAAAAAGAAAATGCCATAATAATAATCAAAGTTTGGACTTTATTATTATAAAGATACATAAATACTGGTAAGAAAGTCCATGAGAATAATATGATCAATATATTTGGGACTGAATCTATAAATATTAATGGCAAAGCATATCTTAGTGTGATAACTAATAATATCGTATAGAAAATAATAAATGTATAGGTCTTTAATCGATTATATTTTCTTTTTGCCACATATTCAGTTGTAATTAAATTAATTAATAATATGATAAGAAAAGATAACAATTGAACCATATGTCCACCGCGCTTTCATTAATAATTATACTACTAAAGTCATGTTAATGGTTAGAAAATTAAAAAAAAGCACAAAAACTTGTGCTTAAGACTCATCTAAAGGATTTATATTGTATTCTAAAACTTCTATACCATCATTAAATTTTAGTATATTAATAGAACAATTGGTTAAAATAGTATCATAATCAAATTCAAGGAGGTTTTGAACCAATATGGCTTTAATCACATGTGAATGAGCAACCATTAAAACTTGTTTGTGTTTGGATGAAGTAAAAAAACGATCAAAAAAGTTTTTTACTCTTTTTTCAATTTGTTCATCCTTTTCCATACCAGGAATTAATCCTTCATGAACTGCCTTAAAATATCCTTCTTCAATTCGATTTCCATCAAAATCGCCAAAATCTCTCTCGATTAAGTCATCTTCTATATAAGTCTTCATCTTTATACCTAAGATATCTTTAATAATTTTTGTTGTTTCAATTGCTCTATCAAGTGGAGACGAGATACAATAATCGAAATCTATATTGAGCTTTTTTAGATATTCACCGGTTTGTCTGGCTTGATCTCTTCCAGTTTTATTTAAAGGATTATCAGCACGACCTTGAATAATTGCGTTTTTGTTAGCATCTGTTTGTCCGTGTCTTATTAAATATATTTTCATTTTATCACCGTTTTTATTATACCGGTTATCTATAATAAATCAAATAATAAAGACTTTAATCAATTTACTATTCACGATAAATATTGTATAATATTATGTGTTATCGAGAAAAACTAGAAGAGGTGATTGTTATGAGAATGGTCGATATAATAGAGAAAAAACGCGAGGGACTTGAATTGACAGAGAAGGAAATTGAATTTGTAATTAATGGTTATACCAATAATCAAATTCCTGATTATCAAGTTTCTGCCTTACTAATGGCTATATATTTTAAAGGCATGTCAAACGAAGAAGCTGCTTTTTTAACAAAGGCAATGCTATACAGTGGAGATAGAATTGATTTATCTCAAATTGATGGTGTCAAGGTTGATAAGCATTCTACAGGCGGTGTTGGTGATAAGACTACTTTAGTTTTAGGGCCTCTAGTCGCATCAATGGGGGCTAAGTTAGCCAAGTTATCTGGTAGAGGTTTAGGACATACTGGTGGTACTTTAGATAAATTAGAATCTATAGAAGGATTTAATATATCTTTATCTGAAGAAGACTTTATCAAACAAGTTAATGAAATTAATATAGCTGTGGCTGGACAAACAAAAAAATTGGTGCCTGCAGATAAATTACTATACGCATTAAGGGATGTAACAGCTACTGTTCCATCAATACCTTTAATTGCCTCAAGTATTATGTCTAAAAAGTTAGCCAGTGGAGCCGATATCATTAGTTTAGATGTTAAAATTGGTGATGGTGCTTTTATGAAAACCATTGAAGATGCAAGAGAATTATCTAAAATTATGGTTTCTATCGGAGAATCTTTGGGTAAAAAGGTTAATGCATTTATTACAAGTATGGATCAGCCCTTAGGCTTTGCAGTAGGTAATCGTTTAGAAGTTAAAGAAGTTATTGATACATTAGAAGGACATGGCCCAAAAGATTTAGAAGAACTATGTGTTGAAATTGCTTCATATATGGCAAAAGACGCTAAGATTGTTGAAAGCGTTGAAGAAGGTAAGAAAATGGCTCTTGAATATTTAAACAACGGAAAAGCACTTGCTAAATTCTATGAGTTTATTGAAGCCCAAGGTGGACACATTGATGATTTAGATACTTTTATTCAAGTTCAAGAAGTTTATGAATATAAAGCTAAGTCATCTGGTTACATAAAAAGTATAAAAGCTTTAAATATTGGTTTAGCATCAATGAAAATTGGTGGGGGTCGAGAAACTAAAGATGATGATATTGATCCATCTGTTGGTATAGTTTTATCTAAAAAAATCGGTGATAAAGTAAGTAAAGGCGATGTTTTAGCAAAAGTATATTTAAACTCTATATTAACTGATAATGTTTTAGAAGATTTAAATGATGCATTTACAATTACTGACGAAGTTCAAGAGAAAAAACCAATTATTAAAGAAATTATTCATTAATAACAAATGTACAAATATAATTCATCGACTTAGAGATGTTTTATGTTATAATATATTTACAAGGGGAGCTTAGTAAACTAGGCTGAGAGTATAACTGTTAGTTATAGACCTTACCTGATCTGGGTAATGCCAGCGTAGGATAATATCCGAACGATAGGTCCCTTTTTATTTGGGGCCTTTTTATATTGGCCTCTAAAAAAGAAGGAGGAAGAAATGAAGAAAGATGTAAGAGTATTTGCAGAAATAGCGATTTTAGTTGGTGTAGCAGTGGTATTAGATGTAGTCTTTGGTATTTTATCACAAGGTATATTCCCGTGGGGTGGATCTATTTCACCTGCCATGTTGCCAATATTTTTAATCGCTTATAGACGTGGGGTAAAAGCAGGTTTATTTTCTGGATTTATCTTCGCTGTCATTCAATTGTTGATCACAGGAATGATATCAGCTGGTGTTATTGCGGCAATTCCTGAATCACAATATGTAGGACCTGGATGGTTGAAATTAATATTGGTTTATCTATTAGACTATATTTTCCCATTCACATTACTTGGTTTAGCGGGAATATTTAAAAATTCATTAAACAAGTTAAAACCATTTATTATGGGTATGGTGTTGGCATCATTCATCCGCTATATTTTCCATGGGATATCAGGTGTTTTGATTTGGGGAAGTTATACTGAATGGTTCAATGAAGAGTTTGGAACAAACCTAAGTCCATTCCTATATTCATTTGTTGCTTATAACTTACCATATATGATGGCTTCACTATTATTCTGTATTCTTGTGGGTTATATTATGTTTAAACGTGACCTTGTAAGCATGAATTTAGAATTTAGAGATTAAGAGAGATTATTTCTCTCTTTTTTTATTAACTTTTTAGCACTCAAAACTTGACTGTGCTAACAAAAATGATATAATGTTATTGGAAAAAACAATTATAGGAGGCAAATATGAGTAAAAAAACAATTGAATTTAAAACAGAATCTAAAAAACTATTAGACTTAATGGTTAACTCTATTTATACTAACAAGGAGATTTTTTTAAGAGAATTAATATCAAATGCATCTGATGCCATTGATAAATATCACTTTAGAAGTTTATCAGAAGATGATTTAGAACATCGTAATGACTATGAAATACACATAGACATCGATAAAAAACGTCGCAAGTTAACAATCAGTGATAATGGTATTGGTATGACTTATGAAGAATTAATTGATAATATCGGAACTATTGCTAAGAGTGGAACCCTTGACTTTTTGAAAAATATGAAGGGTAAAGATATGAAAAACACTGACTTAATTGGTCAATTTGGTGTTGGCTTTTATTCAGCGTTCATGGTAAGTGACCAAGTAGATGTCATTACTAAATCGCCTTATAGCGATAAAGCTTATCACTGGGTATCAAAAGGCGAAGATGGTTTTACTATAGAAGAATCTGAAAAAGAAGATGTTGGTACCGAAATCACTTTAAAAATAAGAAAAAATCATGATGATGAAAATTATGATGAATTCTTAGAAGAACATAAAATAACTGAGTTAATTAAAAAATATTCTAACTATGTGCGTTACCCAATCACCATGGAAAAAGAAAAAGAAGTACCTAAATTAGATGATGAAGGTAATGAAATAGAAGATGAATACGATACAGTTATAGAAAAAGAAACGCTGAATCAAATGACTCCTATATGGGAGAAAAATAAAACAGAAGTATCTGATGAAGAGTTAAATGATTTCTATAAAACTCAATACTACGATTACAGTGATCCATTATTAAATATTTGGACCAATGTAGAAGGAAAATTAACTTACAAATCGATTATCTTTATACCTAGTAAAGCACCACAAAACCTTTATTCTGAAAAATATGAAAAAGGTTTAGAATTATATGCAAAAGGTGTCTTTGTTATGGATAAATGCAAAGAATTAGTGCCTGATTATTTAAGGTTTATTAAAGGACTTGTTGTTTCGCCGGATTTAAACTTGAATATTTCACGTGAAATACTTCAAAAGAATACACAATTAACAAAAATTCAAAAGAACTTAGAAAAGAAAATTGTTAAAAGACTAGAAAGATTATTGGATAAAGAAAGAGATCAATATGTAAAATTCTGGAAGGAGTTTGGCGTTAACATTAAATATGGTATCTATGATAACTTTGGTATTAACAAAGATTTATTAAAAGACCTAATTCTTTTCGAATCTGTCAATGAAGAAAATTATATCACATTAAAAGAATATGTTGAAAAAATGCCTAAAGACCAAAAAGATATCTATTATGGTTCTTCTGCATCTAAAACCGCAATCAAATCATCCCCACAAATGGATAGATTAAAATCAAAAGGTTATGATGTTTTAGTACTTACTGATGAAATTGATGAATTTATGATTTCTATTCTTAATGAATATGACAAACATAAATTCAAATCGATTAACCAAGGTGATTTAGACTTAGTAGATGAAAAAGAAAAAGAAAATATTAAAACTTTAGAAACTAAAAATAAAGATTTACTAGAAAAGCTAAAAGAATCTCTTAAAGGAGAAGTTGATGATGTTAAATTATCAACGCGTCTAACTGATTCACCAGTTTGTTTAGTCAGTGGCGAAGGTGTATCATTTGAAATGGAAAAAGTGATGGATCAATTGCCTGGAGACAAAGCAGGGCATCAGAAAGCTCAAAAAATATTAGAAATAAATCCTCAACATGATTTATTCAAAGCCATCAATGATTTGTATGAGTCACATTCTGAAGACTTAGATGACTATGCCAGTGTCTTATACAACCAAGCTTTATTAATAGAAGGTTTAAAAATTAATAATCCAGTTGAATTTTCAAATAAAATGGTAAAAATATTAGTAAAAGCTGCAAAAAAAGGAGAATAAAGTGAATAAAACCCTTAAAACAATTGAAGAAGAACTTACTTGGTTGATAAAAGACTATAAAGCAACAACAGATTATAAACCAAGTAAATTAATAGAAACACTCAACTATAATATTCTCTATGAAAAAAAGAATATTAAATTAACCTTTCAATTTTTATTAATGCCCAAACAAGACAGCGTTACTTTAAAATTTATTTATCTTATTCGAGATAATGAAAAAGAATATCATACAATCGAATATCCACTGTCTAAGATAAGAACCGGCTTAGAGCTACCAATGATTAATGAATACGACTATCAACGAATATATGATATTATGGATTTTGAAGTTGAGAATGAAAAAATTAAATCAACCGTTTCTCAATTAACACAAGGGTTAACTTTCACAGAGGTCATTAGAAGAAATATTAAAGAAATCATAAAACAAGGAAGAGATTTAAGAAAAAAATATGTTTAAAATGACCAAGCGATGCATTTGCATCGCTTTTCTTTATATTTAGAATAATATTGATATAATGTTATACTATATATATAAAATAATATTTTATACGAGAGAGTTGAATATATGAAAAAAATACTGATTATAAGCATAATCCTTGTGACTTCTATTATTATATCAATTGTATTATTTAACGAGTTTAGAGGAAAAAATGAAATATATACAGAAAATGATATTTCCATGGTCGCAAGGACTAAAGATAAATCATTTCAAATATATAAAGATGGCCACTTTGAAACCACTTTTTTAAAGGGCGTCAATATGGGGAGTGCTATTCCAGGAACTTTCCCTGGTGAATTAGCCATATCAAAAGAAATGTACTTGGAATGGTTTAGTCTTATACATGAAATGAATGCTGATGTGATTAGAGTTTATACAACCATGATGCCTCATTTTTATGAAGCTCTTTATGACTTTAATCAAACAGTTAAAAAGCCATTATATATAATGCAAGGTGTGTGGCTTAATGAAGAAAGTATTAGAGACATCAATGATGCATATGCTTTAAATGGCAAACTTCAAACTGATTTAATTAATGATGGATTAGACTTAGTTGACATCATACATGGAAACGCTAGTTTAGAAGCCCAACCTGGCTTTGCTAGTGGTGAATATACTTATGATGTATCTAAATATGTTATTGGGTGGATTATTGGTGTGGAATGGAGCCCTAACTTTGTTTTAAACACCAATATAAACAACCCAACTATGTCAAATTTTCAAGGAACCTATCTCCATACAACTGAAGAAGCATCACCCTTTGAAGCTTTTTTAGCTACTGTAGGTAACGAAATAGTTGATTATGAAGTTGAACAATATCAATTTATGAGGCCTTTAAGTTTTGTTAATTGGCCAACAACCGATCATTTAATCCATCCAAATGAACCAGATGCCATGGAAGACTTGGTTGGTGTTAATATGAATCATATAAGTAAAACATCCGCATACACTGCGGGTTATTTTGCATCTTTTCATATATACCCTTATTATCCTGAATTTATGAACTATAGTACAGTCTATAAAGATTATATTGATCATAGGGGAGAACTTAATGCTTATCAAGGTTATTTAAATGATTTAATAGATAATCTTGATATGCCAGTAATAGTTGCAGAATTTGGTGTGCCGGCATCTAGAGGAAAAACCCATGAAGATATTAATCAAGGCTTTAATCAAGGTTTTCTTAGTGAAACAGAGCAAGGTGAGATAGTCTCTCACCTATTTGAAGATATTTATGTCAGTGATTACGCTGGTGCCATGGTTTTTACTTGGCAAGATGAATGGTTTAAAAGAACTTGGAATACAATGGATTTTGATTTGTCACATAGACGTCCATTCTGGTCGAATATTCAAACCAATGAACAATACTTTGGTCTTTTAGCCTTTGACCCAGGAGAAGAAGAAAGAATTAGATATGTTGATGGTGACCTAAGTGATTGGGAAGAAGATACACCAATTTATCAAGAAGATGGTTTAGAAATATATACAGCTTATGATGAAAGGTATGTTTATATACATATAAAAAGTGATTCAATCAATTTATTAGACAATCAACTATTAATACCGATTAGTATAATTGATAATCAAGGTAATGATTCAATAAGAAATACCGATATATCTTTTTCTCATGACGCTGACTTCTATATTAGTATTTATGGAAGGGATAACGCAGAAGTATTTGTTGATGCATATTATGATAAATTTTATTATTTATATCACGAAACCCTCGAATTACTTGAAAAGAATCCCTCATATACAAGTAAAAATACAGGTATATTCAATTCTATTTATCAAGCACTCTCTGCTGAGTTACATTTACCGGTTACCGATACCATCATTCCTTTTATGAAACACAACACAGGTATATTAACCCATGGTAATGGTCATCCAATGGATGAAACATATAATTCACTATCAGATTATTATATGACAAGCCATTCAGTTGAAATTCAAATTCCATGGTTAATGTTAAATATCACCGATCCATCTACAAAGATGAGATTGGCTGATTTATACGCTAATGATTGGTTTACATCTGAATCAGTTAATCAAATATATATTGGAGCGTCAATCATTAAAAATGATCAACCGTATTATATAGAAATGACTTCAGATACTTGGAATTCATGGGAAAGACCAACCTATCATATACGTTTAAAAGAGTCTTATTACATCATAAAAGATGCTTTTGCATCCTACAATGACTAATGTAAGCGATATTATGTTTAGATTTAATTGAAAAATAAAAATAATTAATATATAATGAAAAAAAATAGTCTTTGGAAGGGATGAATTATGGTATATACAAAAGAAGGGATTTTAAAAAACGCTGAAGAAGAGAATGTAAGATACATACGTTTGATGTTTAGTGACATTATTGGAACAATTAAGTCTGTTGAAATTCCAATAGGCCAGTTAGAGTCAGCACTTGAGGGTGAAATCATGTTTGATGGATCTTCAATTGAAGGTTTTGTAAGAATTATGGAAGCTGATATGTTTTTGGTCCCAGACTTAAGAACCTGGCTAATATTAAGTTGGGAAGAAACTAAATATGGCAAAGTTGCTAGACTTATTTGTGATGTTTATACACCTGAGGGTGAACCTTCAAAAGCAGACCCTCGATCAAATTTAAAAAGAACACTTAAAGATATGGAAAAATTAGGATTTTCTACTTTGAAAATTGGGTTTGAACCAGAGTTTTTCTTATTCAAACTAGATGAAAAGAATAACATTGTTATGGATGTAGCTGACCATGGTGGTTATTTTGATTTATCTCCAATTGATGGTGCTGAAGATTGTCGGAGAGATATTGTCCTTGAACTAGAACGTCTTGGTTTTAAAATAGAAGCATCTCACCATGAAGTAGCGCCTGGGCAAAATGAAATTAATTTTGAATTTTCAGATGTTGTTGAAGCATGCGATAATTTACAAACCTTTAAGTTGGTTGTGAAAAACATTGCAAGAAGACATCGTTTACATGCAACGTTCATGCCTAAACCGCTTGCATCAGTCAATGGTTCTGGTATGCACACAAATTGCTCATTAGCTGATAAAGATGGAAAAAACGCATTTTATGATCCAAAAGGAGACATGGGATTATCGAAAGTTGCAAGACAATGGATCACTGGAATCTTACGTCATTCAAAATCATTCTGTGCCATTACAAACCCAACGGTTAACTCATACAAACGACTTGTGCCCGGCTATGAAGCACCATGTTATGTATCATGGTCCGAACAAAATCGTTCTGTAATGATTAGAATACCTGCAACAAGAGGTAGAGGAACACGTGCTGAAATTAGATCAGTTGATACGTCAGCAAATCCATATTTAGCTATGTCAGTTATATTAGCATCAGGATTAGAAGCCATTGAAAAGGATTATCCACTTATCGAGCCAATCAATGAAAACTTGTTTGCACTAACGCAAGTTCAAAGAAAATCTTTAGGTGTTGATAGTTTACCTGATAATTTAAAAGAAGCCATAGATAACTTTAAAAGAGATCCATTAATGGAACAAGTACTTGGTAAACATATTTTCCAAAAATTTATTGATCTAAAAACTAAAGAATGGGATGATTTTAGAACAACAGTTACTGAATGGGAAATTAAAAAATATATAAATATTGTATAAAAAAAAGACGCTAAGCGTCTTTTTTACTTTATTTTTTTACTTTATATAGTATTCATCAATTACTTTTAAATAATCAACAGGTTTACGATAACCTTCAGTTATTTCGTAACCATTGCTTTCAATTTCTTTTAATGTGATTGATTTTCTAGAAGTTTTGCTTCTCTTGTAATATTTAGAAACATAACTTGCATCTAAGAAAAAGATGCGGTCTAACAATGAGAAGTAGATGATTATAAATGCAATACCACCATGATTTTGACATTGTTCAAGATGTGTCACCTGATGGTCATGAATGTTTTTTATAGGAAAGGATGTCTTATTTTTAGTCTCTTTAGCTTCAAAATCAATATATCGCCCTTTGTAAAGACCGTTATAATCAGTTGTTGAAGGTAATTTATAGTATGCTTCTACAATTTTAGCAGCTGATCTTTGTTTATAATCAACTTTTACAATTTGGATAGGAATTGGTTTTTTATGAATCACTGCGATATTATTACTCAAGTAAAACTCATTGGTTTGATTAATCATATTTTCGAAATTCATGCCACGATTGGCGCTTGAAACTATTTTTCTTTCACGATGTTTCTTTTTATTTGGATAGTTTATCATTGTCATCACCTAATTTATTTTATCATAGACAATGACGAATGATAAGTATTACTTTAGCATTGTTAAACATAACCTTTTAAAAATAATGAAATATGTTGTATAATAAGTATGAAATTTTTTTAAGAAAGAGCGGTAAATATGAGTAAAATTAGATTTTTTGCCTTAGGTGGCTTAGGTGATACTGGAAAAAACCTATATGTATTAGAAATAAACAGTAAGTTAATCATTTTAGATAGCGGATTACAACATCCGACAGGGGATTTGTTAGGTGTAGATGCACTTGTGCCTGATATATCATATCTTGAATCAAGAAAGAATGATATCGTGGGTATCTTTTTATCACATGCACATGATAGAAACATTGGTGCTTTACCTTTATTGTTACAAACATTTAAAAAACCAGTTTATGCAACTGATTATACAATAGAAATGGCCAAGGATTTATTAAAAGAATATGATATGGATCCTGAAAAATATGTTTTTAAAACAGTGCAATACAAAAATCCGATCAAATTTAAGGATTTTAAGGTTGAATTTGTGCAAACAACTCATTCTGTTCCTTTAAGTGCAGCTATAGTCATTTACACAAAAGATGGTGCTGTTGTTTATGCAACAGACTATACTTTTGATCAAAATGTGAATGAGTATTTTAAAACTGATTTTCAAAAACTAGCTAGAATCGCTGATAATGGTGTCCTTGCCTTTTTAGGTGAATCAGGTGGTGCTTTAAATTTTGGTCATTCAAGTACTGATGGAAATTTAAAGAGAACCATAAGAAAAACATTTAAAAGAGCTAAACATAGGATTATTGTTAACATGTACTCAACTGAACTCTCAACCATTCAAATGGTTGTTAATGAGGCCATTAAGTTTAACAAAAAATTAGCGATAATTGGTCGAAAAGCACAAAGATTAGTTTTTATTGGCGAACAAATGGGATATATTAAAATTCCAAATGAAAGTTTAGTAAATTTAAAGTTTATAGATAATAACAATAAAAATGAGTTTGATGATGTTGTCTTTTTAGTGACAGGTGAAAGACATGAACCATTCTTTATGTTACAAAGAATGGCCAAAGCTTATGATAGATTGGTTCATTTGATAGAATCAGATACAATCCTTGCCATGGCACCACCTGTTATTGGTACTGAAAAGATAGCTGCTAAGACATTTAATATCCTTTCTGAAATAGGCTGTGATGTTGTTAAGGTTAATAAAGATTACTTATCACAGTTTCATGCTGCAAGTGAAGATATTAAATTAATGTATTCTTTGTTAAAACCAAAATATATCATTCCAATCAATGGTGACTACCGAATGCTACAAGCACAAGCCTCAATTGCTAAGGAATATGGTTATAAAGAAGAAAATATTTTAGTTTTAGACAATGGTGAAGTTATCGCTTTTAATCAAGGGAATATTGAAAAACATCATGATATGGTTGAAAACGGCACAGTTATGATTGATGGGAACTTTGAAACTGATTTAAATTCTATCGTTTTAAAGGAAAGAGAATTGTTATCACAAGATGGTTTTTTAATTGTTACAGCTAATGTTGATGCCAAAGAGAAAATCATGTTAAATAAACCTGAAGTTGTTTCAAGAGGTTATTTATTCATGAAAGATAATGAAGAAATAATCAAACAAATTGAAATTATTTATGAATTAGAAACAAAAAAGCAGTTTTCCAAAAAGAAAATAGATTGGAAAAATTACAAAGATAATTTGAGACACCAAATACAACGATACTTACTACAAACTACAAAAAGGAAGCCAATAATCATTCCTGTGATTATTGACACATCCAAAGATCACAAATGTAAAATCATATAATATAAAAAGATGACTATGGTCATCTTTTTTTCTCTGATAAAGGTTTTTTCTAACAAAAATAGTGATATAATAAGAAATGAGGTGAGATTATGTATCATCAAATTACGGATAGTATTTATTTAATTTCTAAAGAAAAAACGGATAATGTTATTCACTGTAACGCATACTTAGTTGTAGATAAAAATGAAGCAGTGCTAATTGAACCAGGTAATATTTTAGATTTTGATGATGTCTATAAAGATATAAAGTCAATTATAGACCCATCTCTAATTAAGTATATCATTATTAGTCATCCTGATCCTGATTTAACAGCTTCTTTACCTATGTTTGAAAAAGTACTTGGAAATTTTAAGATTGTGACAGAATGGAGAACACAAGAAATTATCTCATTTTATAATTTAAAATCAAATTACTATCTCATAAAAGAAAATGATTATCAACTAAAACTAAAGTCAGGAAAAACATTTAGGTTTATTCCGACACCGTTCGCCCATTATTCCGGATCATTTATCACATATGACTTATCAACCGAAGTCCTTTTTTCTGGTGATTTATTTGGTGGTTTTACTAAAGAATGGAAACTATATGCTGATGAATCCTATGTTGAATCTATGGCCATTTTTCATGAAAACTATATGCCGAGTAGTGATTATATTCGTCCGATAATGAATGACTTATTAGAATATAAAATTAAATACATTTTACCTCAGCATGGGTCTGTCATTCGTAAATACTTTATTTCTAAAAGTATCATGTCTTTATTTCATTTAGACTTTTATAATGCGCCTAAGAAATATATCACAAAAAATCAAGGGAATGTTGAAATTGATTTTTTATCAAGACTTGTGCAAGTTGTTATACGCTTAGAACAAGTTTTTACTAAGTCAGATATTAAAGAGACTTTTAATAATTCACCAATTGCGATAAATTTTGAACCAGTAAACATATCAACTGCTATTAATGGTTACAAACTATGGCATATGTTTTTTGATATTATATATGCAAAAAGAGGTGATCGATGGTTAAATACATTAGAAACATTAGTTGATCGCATCTCACAAACCTATAAGGTTAATAAACCTAATATTTATAGTTTAAGACTTAGAAAATTAGAAGAACAAAACAAAGAGATATCAACGAAATACTCTGCTTTAGAGGATTCACTAACAAAGACAGTCCAAGAAATAGGAAAAACCAAGGATTTATTAACTAGATGTCCTATCACAGGTCTTTATAATAAAGATATGGCTATTCAATACATCGATGATCATTTTGATGATTTGGTTAATGATGGCTATTTAATCAATATCGATATTGATCAAATACAAAAAATAAATCAAGATTATTCTAATAAAATTGGCGATGATATGATCAATGTACTCAAATATGTCATTAATAACAATCTTAAAAATGATGAGTTGTTGTTTAAAGGTAAAGGCTCTAGTTTAATACTATTAAAACAATCAACTTCTCACGCTTTAATTGCTAAAAGAGCAGAAGACATAAGAAACTTAGTGAGTAAAAGTGACCAATTTATAGAAAAAGTGTCAGTAAGCATAGGTATTATTAACCTAAAGGCAGAAGACATGATTTCACCTGGTCAACAGATCAATGACTGGATACACCTATTAGAAACTAGACTTGATTTTGCTAAGTCTCAAGGCAAAGGTCAAATTGTTTTTGAAGATCAAAAAGAGCTTATTTATTATAGAAATACAATTTTATTGGTTGATGAAGAACAAATTAATATTAATTTAATCACTAAGTATTTCCAGGAACAGAGTTATAAGGTTATTCACGCTATTAATCCAATGACTGCTTTAGACATTCTTAAGAAATATAAAGTAGATTTAATCATTTCTGAAATTAATTTATCTAAACTTGATGGTTTCTCCTTAAAAAAATCTCTCAATGAAAACCCACATTTCTCTAAAATACCATTTATATTTATATCTCATATCAAGAATGAAACCTTAATAGATCGTGCTAATCGGTTGAATGTTGATTATTTTCTAAAAAAACCTTTTTACATGAATGAATTAATTGGTCTAGTGAAGCGGGCGACAAAATGATAGAGTTAATTATAAGTTTATATATCATAAGTGCTGTTTTAATTATTTTATTAATCGTTGCTATTTTCTTGCAAAAAATATACTTATTAAGAATAGAAAAAACAGAGCCTATCATTCGTAACCATGTATTTGATAAGCTAAATCATTTACCAACAAAACCGATAAATTTTTCTGAAAAACGCTTATTTAGAAGTCTTCAGTTAATTGAAGACCAAATTCAGTTATCTGCTAAAGACAGGGATATGCTTTTAGAAGAAGTGTTTACTGTTAAATATCTAAAGAAGATTAAAAAAGGCACTAAAAGTTTTTCTTCTTTCAAAAGACTTATCAGTGCATATCAATTAAGTTATTGTATTGATTCTGCCGATGAACTCAAGCACTTAATACAAATCGAAAAGAATGATGTTGTATTATATTATTTATTTTACTTTTCTATAAAACACATGAATCAAGAAATATATGATGAACTCATTAAAAAAATTGGAATGATAAGTGAACCTGTATTAAATCGTTTCTCGGTATTATTTGTGAATCATTATGATATTTTCAAGCAGTATTTAAGCCGAAACATAAAAGATTTGAATTATCCACTATTGTATATCCATTTAAAGGTATCAATTAATCACGCTAGTTGTCAGTTACCATCAAACATAAGAGATTATATACAATCTTTAGTAAGTAATAAAGAAATATCTGAAAAGGAAATAAGAATACGTCATTTAGGCTTAGTATTAATGGTTAAGAGAAAAGATTCTTTTCTTCTACAAAGAGAGGTTTTATCTCATAATCAATTGGATGTTAGAAAACATGCTTATCATCTCTTAGCCAATTTGAAGACTTTAAGGAGTATTGATCAGTTATTTGATGCTTTAAATGACGATGAAGAAAACAATCATATGATTGTTCAATCAATTCTTGAAGCCTTATCTGAAGGTTCAATGTTTAATAAATTATTTTATTATTACAAACGCTTTACATCTGGCATTAAGCGTAGTATTTTAGCGAAAATTATATCTGATAAAGTTAATTATTTAATCTTAAGATTAAATACAAAGGATGATGAAATAGCCAAAGAAAACATCAAATTAGTGATTGAATATCATTATTTTGCTGGTATTATTGCTTTTATCAATAACAATAATGATGTAGACTTAGAAAAAATACTATTTAAGCTTTTAGAACCCATCATATCAAAAGATTCGAATATAAGAGATGAATTTCGTATTTATGTCAAACCTAATATATTAGCATCATATGGTTATAAGCCATTAATTCTTGAACCAACACCAAAAGAAAAACAACCTCGTGAATTGTCTAAACTTATCTGGTTATCTATTATGTTTGTCATAGCTATTACGCTTTATCCGTTACTCTCAATAATCGAACAATGGTCAAGTCTTGGTAATATAAGCATCTTAGATTTTTTTAAGAATATGGTTCTAGATACAAATAGAAATCTAATTTATTATTTCATATTAGCCAACCTAATTTATTTACTGTTATTGATCATCTCATTAAGGGGTAGTTATAAGCAAAAACACCTATGGCGAATCAAATCACAAACCATGCTTTATGAAACAGATTTATTACCCTCTATATCAATTATTGCACCGGCTTACAATGAACAGGTGAATATTATTACCAGTGTTAAGTCATTATTAAATTTAAAATATCCTGATTATGAAGTTGTTGTGGTTAATGATGGTTCTAAGGACGATACATTAAACGTTTTAATTGAGTATTTTAAATTGAAACGACATAATTATAATATATTGCCTTTTCTTAAAACAAAAGAAGTTAGAGGCGTTTATATGAACTCTGAATATCCTAATTTAGTTGTTGTGAATAAAGCCAATGGTGGAAAAGCAGATGCTTTAAATGTTGGTATTAATGTCGCTAAACACCCATATATATGTGGTATTGATGCTGATAGCGTTCTGGAACAAGATGCTTTATTAAGACTTATGTCGACTAGTTTAGATCATAAAGATCACCCAGTTGCTTTGGGGGGGAATATTGTACCAGCTAATGGATGTGTCATTGATCATGGTTATGTTGAAGAGAAACACTTTCCAAAAGAGAATCTTACTAGATTTCAAGCTTTAGAGTATCTTAGAGCATTTACAACCGGAAGAATTGGCTGGAGCGAGATAAAAAGTTTATTAATTATATCTGGTGCTTTTGGTTTGTTTTATAAAGAAGATATCGTTAAAATTGGCGGTTATATTACCAGTTCTGGAGAATTAAAAAAAGACAGTGTTGGCGAAGATATGGAACTTGTAGTTAGGTTAACCATTAATCGAATGAAAAAAGGTAAAAAACAATATATTGGCTATGTATACCATGCCAATTGTTATACTGAGTTACCAAGTGAGTTATCAACTTTACTAAGTCAAAGAAATCGTTGGCATCGAGGTTTAATTGATATTTTGAGTTATCATAGAAGTGTATTTATGAATCCAAGATATAAGCAAATCGGTTTAATCGCAACACCTTATTTCTATATTTTTGAAGTATTAGGACCGTTTTTTGAATGGATTGGTTATACAATGCTTGTTATTAGTCTAATATTTGGATTTGCATCACCAATCATTGTTATAGGTGTCTTTGGGTTATCAGTGGTTCTTGGTATGATAATATCCTTATTTTCATTATTTATCGAAGAATCACAATCAACATTCACCACACGAAAAGAATCATTTTACTTGCTCCTATATGCAATACTAGAAAATTTTGGATATAGGCAAATGTTATCCTTACACCGTATTTACTCGTTTTTTACTGCATTGTTTGAAAAAGGTAAGTGGGGAGAACAAAAACGTAAAGGTATTTAAAAAGATGAAACTATTTAGTTTCATCCTTTTTTTGCTTAATGATTTTTTCGTTCTTTTTATATTCTTCAGCATAAGCACTTTCAATTTTTGTATGCTTTTGTGGTTGATAATATACTTTACCTTGTAATTCTTTAGGTAAATAATCTTGACTTACAATATGGTTTGGATAATCATGAGCATATTTATAATCCTTAGCGTTATCATAAGTAGGGTTATTAATTAAATGAGATGGTACTTGATAAGTTTTGCCCTCTTCAACATCTTTGGCAGCATTTGTAATGGCTAAATATGCAGCATTTGATTTGGGTGATATACACATATCTATAGTAATTGCGCTCAATGCATTATAAGCTTCGGGTAATCCAATCTCTTCAGCAATAGCACATGCTGCATGTACTTTGACACCCATCATTGGACTGGCTAAACCAATGTCTTCATAAACGATGGCTTTAATCCGCCTAACGATAGACTTTAAATCTCCAGCTGTTAATAATCTAGCTAAGTAATAAAGGGCGGCATTGACATCGCTACCTCTAACTGACTTATGAAAAGCACTTAATACATCATAGTAATCATCACCTGTCTTAAAGGCAGATATTTGTGCTTGTGGCAAATATTTCTTTGCTTGATCAAGTGTTATATGTTTTTGATCACCCGCATTAATAATCAACTCAAGCATGTTAATGCCTGAGCGCACCTCATTATTTGAAGCAACTGCTATTAAATGATAAACTTCATCATCAATTTTTATTTCATCAAATAGAGATGATAAATCAAGTGATTTCAAATAATCATTTATTTGATCAGTAGATGGTTTGGTTAGTTTATAAATTGATACACGGCTTCTAATAGCTGGATTAACAGCAATATATGGGTTCTCGGTAGTTAATCCAATCATGATGATGATACCTTTTTCAACATATGGCAACAAATAATCTTGAATATCACGGTTCATACGATGAATCTCATCAATGATTAAAAGAGTTTTATCATACATCTTAGCAGCTTCTATAATCTCTCTTAATGACTTTTTATTATCAGTAGAAGCATTGAAATTAAAATGGTTCAAAGGATAGTAATTGGCGATAATTTTAGCTAGAGTTGTCTTACCTACTCCTGTTGAACCGTAAAGAATTAATGATGTTAAACGATCTTTACTGATTAAATTTTCTAGAACATTAATTAAACGGTCGTTGCCAATGACTTCTTTAAATGATGTTGGTCTTAATTTATCGGCTAATGGTTGATACATAATGACCTCCTGTTTCCCATATTATTATATCATAACTTGGCAAATAGGAAAAAAAATCATATAATAGTTGTATGACTTAAATCAAGAAGGATGATCGTATGTATAAAAAAGAAATAGAACGATTAAAAAAAGAGAAAAATGCCGTTATTTTGGCTCACTTTTACCAAAACCCTGAAATCCAAGACATCGCAGATCATGTTGGTGATTCTCTAGCATTAAGTAAAATAGCCGCATCCACAGATGCAGATATCATTGTTTTTTGTGGCGTTTATTTTATGGCAGAAACTGCTAAAATATTATCACCTGACAAAAAGGTTTTGTTGCCAAAGTTAAATTCATTATGTCGCATGGCTTCGATGGTCGATCACAATGAGTTAAAAGCATATAAAGAAGCCAATCCAGATACAATGATTGTGACTTATGTCAATACAAGAGCCAATATTAAAGCTTTATCTGATATCATAGTCACAAGTTCGAATGCAGAAAAAATCGTTAAAAACTTCCCAAAAAAGAAAATCATGTATGTACCTGATAAGAACTTGGGTACATATTTAAGACATATTACTGGTCAAAATATCTCTGTATGGCCTGGGTTTTGTTATATCCATGATTTATTAACTGCTAAAGAAGTGAAAAAAATGCGCCATGAACACCCAAATGCTAAAGTATTGGTTCATCCTGAAGCGCCATTAAAAGTGCTTTTAGAAGCTGATTTTGTTGGTTCTACAAAGAATATATTGGATTATGCACGTGAATCTAATGATAAAACCTTTATTATTGGTACAGACAAAGGCCTTATTCATGCATTAAAAAAACAAAATCCTGAAAAAGATTTTTATTTATTATCGAAAGGTTTAAATTGTTTAAACATGAAAACGATAGAATTAGAAGATGTATTTCATGCATTGAATGATGAAAAATTTGAAATCAAAGTCGAAAAAGATATACAAGAAAAAGCGGTTATTGCCCTTGATCGCATGATGGAACTAAGCTAATGAAAAAGACAGATGTGTTAATTGTTGGTACTGGCTTGGCGGGATTGTTTACTGCTTTAAACATTGATAAATCCATTAACGTGATTATTATATCTAAAACTAAAATTGAATTTTCTAATTCAGTACTCGCTCAAGGTGGTATTGCCTGTGAATACAATGATGACCATGCTTTACACCAAGAACACATCCAAGATACTTTAAAAGCTGGCTCTATGCTAAACAACCCTTTAGCGGTTGATTATTTGGTTGAAAAAGCCCATGAGTCAGTTAAAAAGTTAATTTCCTTTGGCGTTAAGTTTGATATTGGTTCGGATAATAAGTTTCTGGTTACAAAAGAAGGCGGACATTCATCAAAACGAATCTTTCATAGCGGTGGCGATGCGACTGGTAAAAATGTCACAGGATCATTGATTATACAATTAATGCAAAAAAGTAACATTGAATTCATTGAAGAAACCATGGCTTTAGACTTATTGGTAGATAATGATGAAGTCAAAGGTATGACATGTTTAGATAAACACGATCATATATTTAACATATACGCAAAAAAAGTTGTTTTGGCTACTGGAGGCATTGGTTCAGTATATAATTCAACCACTAACGATTTATTGGCCACTGGTGACGGAATCGGCATTGCTTACCGACAAAATGTTCATATCAGTCATATGGAATTTGTTCAATTTCATCCGACAGCTTTTTATAACGAAAACAATCATTCAAGACAGCGGTTTTTAATCACAGAAGCATTAAGAGGTGAAGGCGCATACTTGGTTAATGTAGAAAATGAACGTTTTATGAAGAAATATAACCCTGAAATGATGGAGTTAGCCCCAAGAGATGTTGTTTCACAAGCTATATTCAAAGAAATGTATGACACATGGACAGACCATGTGTATTTGGATACTAGACACTTAGACCCTAAGTACTTACAAAAAAGATTCCCAACTATTTTTAATCATTTAAAGAAAAATGGTGTTGTTCTAGGCGTTGATTTAATCCCTGTAGCACCATGTGAACACTTTTTATGCGGTGGAATCGATACAAATTTAAAAGGTCACACTAGTTTAAAGAACCTATACGCCGTTGGAGAAACTGCCAATACAGGTGTTCACGGCGCCAATAGATTGGCTTCAAACTCCTTATTAGAATGTTTGGTCTTTGCAATGTCTTTAGCCGATGATATTACAAATCATATCGACCAATTTGAAAAGACAAATGAAGTTCCTATTCAATCTAAGGAACGTTATAATTACAACTATAAGCCTATCCGTAAAAAAATTGGAGACTATATGGATGAGCATGTTTCTATCGTTAGAGAGCATTCTGGGTTACAATTAACTATAGAAGTTATTCAAAAGATACTTAAAAATTTACAAAAGTATCCAAATCAAACTAAAAACTATTATGAAACGTTAAATTTGGCGTCTACAGCTTATTTAATCACTAAACAAGCATTAGAACGAGTGGAAAGCATTGGATGTCATTATCGTATCGATTAGGAGGCAATATGATAATACAAAAATACAAAGCAAACTATCACACCCACTGCCATCTATGTAAACATGCAGTAGGTACCGTAGAAGATTATGTCGTAAAAGCTATCCATAATGGCTTTCGAGCCATTGGTATTAGTGACCATGCACCATTAGATTTCCTAGAAGAACGTTCTGTAAGGATGGCTGTAAAGGATTATCCCAAGTATATTTCAGAACTAAAACATGCTATAGTGCACTATTTAGAGTATATTTTGATATATAGATCATTAGAGATAGAGTATTTTCCTTTTCTACATGAACATTATCAAGATTTATTAAGTCAACTAGACTATTTAATTCTGGGTCAACATTACATTCAAGATGGTGATGATCTTAAAAGTATCTATAAAATTAAAACCATGAATGAATTAAGAATCTATAAAGACACTGTAATTGAAGCAATGAATACTGGCTATTTCAAAATACTGGCTCATCCGGATATCTTTTTAATCAATCAAGGTGAAATTAACCAAGAGACATTAGAACTATGTGAACAGATAATTGAAGCAGCTATGGAGAACAATGTCTTGTTAGAATTAAATGCAAATGGTCTTAGAAAGAAAAAACATAAAGAAGATGGTAAATGGTATTCAAAATATCCACGTCATGAATTTTGGGAAATCGTGAGTCAAAAAAACGCAAAAACGATTATCAGTGCAGATGCACATGATCCAAATCATTTGGTTGATGAAGCAATGGATGAAGCATATCAATTAGCACATGATCTATCCTTAGTAGTAGAAGAAGAATTGGTTTTAGACTGATTCTTTTTTTTATGTCAAAATTCGTCCGCTAAGCAATTTGAATATACACACCCATATTTGAACCCATACCATAGACTAAAAATTAAAATTCGAGCATATTTTCAAAATAATAGCACCCTGAATCAATAAACACTTATATACTTAAATTAATATGCTCATTGAATGAATTTGACCCTGATTATATATAGTCAATAGAAGCTAGAACCCAGGATAAATACGTCATTGATTTCAAATGATATTGTTTTGTGGATAATTCCACTATTTTATTTATCTTGTTATTTGTTCCTATAATGTATATTATGTTAACTTGATAGCGGTAACTGAATGGCGCGCTTAATTAATCTTTTGTTAATACTGTTAATAAACGTAAGCGTAAAATAGAGGACGGCTTTTAAACCCACAAAAAATTTGATAAACTAGTAACAAGTAAAAAGGTGGTGTTTAAATGAGAACAGATCCAGTTAAAGAAAATAAATGGCGAAAACTTCTAATTGAGTACAAAGAATCAAACCTAACCATCAAGAAGTTTTGTGAACTAAATGAGGTTAAGTTTTATCAGTTTTACTACTGGAGAAATAAGTTTGATTTAAAAAAGCCAGTAAACGGTCAAAAATCAAGTAATTTTATAAAAGTAATGCCGGTTAAAGAAACTCCAACAAACAATTATTCGCTGTCTATTGCAGTAAACAACATTAAAATCAATGTACCTGTCGACTTTAATGCTCAACATCTACAAAAAATTCTTAAGATTGTTTCAACCGTTGATTAATTTAGATAAGATCAAGAACGTCTACTTAAGTTCAAATTTTACAGATCTAAGAAAGGCGATAGACGGATTATCAATTATAGTGGAGACTGAATTTAAATTAGATTTGTTCGAACCAAGTTTATTTATTTTTTGTAATAAAGCCAAAAACAAAATTAAGATACTACATTTTGATAACGGTTTTTGGTTGTATTACCGAAGACTTGAGAAGGGAAAGTTTAAATGGCCATTATTAAAAGATGAAATATACAACATCACATTTAATGAACTGAAGTGGTTTATCAATGGACATGAATTAAGGGTAAGTGAACGGAAATTTAAAAGTATAAATCGGGTAGATATCTACTAAAAAATATTATAAATAAATGGTTAAAAACGTTGATTTTTAGCCATTTTTATGATATAATATATTTAGATAAAACATCTAGAAGAGGGCTAATTCATGAATAATAATGTCAAAGATTTAATAAATAACAATCCTGATTTAGCAGCTTATTTTTCTGGATTAAACACTAGTTACACCAAAGAAATTGAAACATTAAAACACGAAGTAAAATCTTTGGATAGTAATAATAAATTACTACAACAAGAAGTTGAGACGTTACAGTTTACCTTAAGTAAAATTAATCGTTCTGTCTTTGGTAAAAAAAGTGAAAAAAGCACCAATCTAATTGAGGAAGTTCGAAATTTGTTTAACTTCAATGAGGCTGAAGAAAACCAAAACCTTAATGCAGTTGAACCAACCATTGAAAAGGTAACAAAGAAACGCAAAGATAAAGCTTTAAGAGGTTCATCATTCAAACAACTTGAATCTAAAGAAGTTATTTATGATTTAGTTGAAAGTGAAAAAGTGTGTAAAGTATGCAATACTCACCTAGTTTCTGTTGGAAGTAAAACAAGAGAAACCATTGAAATTATTCAAAAAGCAATTAAAAAACTGGAGAAATCAATTACCTACAAGTGTCCACATTGTGAGTCCTTTCATAAAAACAATTTTCCAACATTACCGATATCTGGTAGCATCGCTTCACCTAGCCTATTGGCGCAAGTGATAGTCGATAAGACTGCGAATGCTTTGCCTTTGTATCGTCAGAGTGAAGATTACAAGAGGATAGGTTTAAGTTTAAGCAGACAAACAATGTCTAATTGGATGATTAAGTCAAGTTTACTGTTAGAGGTTATCTCTAACAAGATGAAAAGTGATTTAATGAAAAAAGATATCGTTCACGGCGACGAGACTACTTGTCAAGTTTTAAAAGAAAGCGGAAAAAGAGCAAGTCAAAAGTCATATATGTGGACTTATGTTTCCAGTAAATATGATGAGCCGATAGTCATCTATGAATATCAGTCATCAAGGGCTGGTAAACATGCCAAAGAATTCTTAAAAGACTTTCAGGGATATTTACATGTGGATGGTTATAAAGGTTATAACCAAGTAGAGCAAGTGACACTCGTTCACTGCATGGCTCACTTAAAAAGGAAGTTCTTTGATATCTATGTAACTCTTCCTCAGCAGCAGCAATTAAACAGTAATACACAGAAGGCTCTGTTTTACTGTAATAAGATCTATGACCTTGATAAACAATCAAGAGATTTATCGATTGAAGAGAGAGGTCATTACAAAAAAATACATATCAAACCATTGATGATTGAATTTAAAGACTGGTTAGAAGAGAAACAACTTACCAGTGCCCCTCAATCAAGCTATGGTAAGGCGATACAATACGCAGTAAACTATCTACCATCAATCATGAATTATCTTGAAGATGGACGATTAGAACTCGATAACAACCGAGCAGAAAGAGCCATCAAGCCTTTTGTGATCGGAAGAAAAAATTTCTTGTTTAGCAATACACCAAATGGTGCAGAGTCCACTGCGATACTCTATTCTATCGTTCAGACATGCCTGCTAAACTTTCTGAATCCTTATAAATACTTAGCACATGTGCTACATGTTTTAGCGAATCATAAAATAAATGAGATAAACCTCAAAGAACTCATGCCTTACAGCGAAAACATGATCAAACAATTCCAAATGATACAGGAGTAATGACACATTGGTCATCGCTCCTATTTTTTTTGAATTTCAGACGTCCTATATTTTACGCTTACTAATAAACGAGTTCTTGTTTTGCTTGTAAATACAGACCTTTAGATTAATCTTTATAAAATTAGCTTTGAAAATTGTTAGTCGTTTTAAGTTAAACTTAATTTTAGGGATTTCATTTAGACTATCTTATGTTATAATACTCTTATATAGAAAGGTGGATGCCAATGAAAAAAATCTACATGATATTCACTGGAGGTACAATATCGATGAAACTCGATAATACATCTCACAGTGTTAAACCTGCTCTTTCTGCTGAAGAAATTATGCAAAACTTTTTAGGACCTGATTTCACTCAAGATACTGAGGTCATTGAATTCTCAGAAATTCCTTCACCATCAATGTCACCTGACATGATGCTTGAGATATCTCATATAATAAAAAGGATCATTCGCGAGGAAGATCCATTAGGATTTATAGTTGTTCATGGGACAGATACTTTAGAGGAAACAGCATTCTTTTTAGATACATCAATCGAAACTGAGTTACCCATTGTATTAACCGGTTCAATGAAGAGTTCATCTGATTTAGGATTCGATGGTGTGAATAATCTTGTATCATCGATACTAGTTGTTCGATCACCTCGTTCAAGAGGTCGTGGTGTATTGGTTGTGATGAATGATCAAATAAATGCTGCTAGTGAGGTGACTAAAAGTAACACCTTATCTTTGGATACTTTTAAATCACTTGATTATGGTCCTGTTGGTATTGTGGATAATAAAGAGGTCTTATACCATCGTTTAGTCACTATTGTTCGTAATAAGGTTCAAATTGATAATCTCGTGCACGATGTACATTTAATAAAGGCCTGTGCAGGACAAGACTCTCTAATGATGGATTATTTGATTGAAAAAGGCGCTAATGGCTTTGTTATAGAGGCTTTAGGTAGAGGAAATGTCCCGCCATTAATGATTGAAGGCATACAGAAGGCCATTGACCATGATATTCCTGTCGTTATTGCATCAAGGTGCCCTTCAGGTCGGACTTTAGATAGTTATGGTTATGTTGGTGGTGGAAAATACCTTACTGACATAGGCTGCATTATGTCTACTTCATTAAACGGTCAAAAAGCAAGAATTTTATTAATGCTTGCTTTATCAAAGTCAAAAGACCATGATTTTTTAAAAAACTTATTTACAATATAAAAAAAGAGGCAATTTAGCCTCTAAGACACTCTTATAAAAGAGTGTTTTTTTATTTTAGCATCAAAGACAGTGCATCTTTAATTAATTCATTAGTACTTTTTGACTCATCTAACTTAGTCATTACTTTAGAAATTTCTCTCGGACTATACCCTAAAGCTTTTAAAGCTTCTTCGACTTCCATAAAGGTTTCTGAGACCACTTTAGTCTCTAAATCAATCTTACCTTGTAAATCAAGAATGATTTGTTTAGATGATTTTGGACCAATACCAGGAAATTTTTGTAAATATTTAGCATCTCCAGATTCAATGGCATCTGCAATTGAATTGACTGGACCACTGGCCAGAATAGCAACCGCACTCTTTGGACCAATGCCAGAAACTGAAATTAATTTCATAAATAATTCTCTAGCTTCTTTAGATTTAAAACCATATAAACTGATGTCATCATCACTAACCTTTTGATAAGTATAAATGATAATGTCATCATCTAATTTAAAATTATAAGGATTGGGTGTCACAATTAAATAACCAATACCATAATTTTCAATGGTTATGTATTTAGGTGTAATTTCTTTAACTGTTCCTTTAATATAACTATACATAGATCCTCCTGATAAAATTTCATCACATTTATAACATACAACCATCTTACAAACATAACATTTTTGACATTTAAATAATATATTATTCTAACAATTCCAACACTTTATTTTTTGAAAATTTATTCAATAAATTCAAATTCTAAATCGTAGATTACTATTGTATCACCATTTTTAGCACCAGCTTCTCTTAATAAATTATCTAATCCAGCTTTTCTTAATTTTTGTAAAAACGCCTGAATATTTTCATCGGTCGCTAGTGTGCGTTGTCTATAGTATTTCTCAATAAGATTACCTGTAACATTGTAAACATCTGCTTTTGTTCTTCTTATTTCAATGTCTTTTACTTCTTCAAAGTTATATTCAACGTATTCTTCAACAACTTCTGTTTTTTCATAGAAAAATGGTGTTTGATCTAGTAATTTTTTTGTTTCAAAAACCAATTCTTTTAAATTTTGATTGGTCATTGCTGAAACTGGAAAGATTAAGGTGTCTTCAGGAAGTTTTTCCTTAAAAATTTCGTATCTTTCTTCTGCACCATCTTCATCCATTTTACTTGCAACTACGATTTGGGGTCTATCCAATAAATTGTATTCGTAATTTTCTAATTCATTGTTGATGGTTAAATAATCTTCATATGGGTCTCTTAAAGATGATGGTGACATATCCACAACATGAATTAATATCCTTGTTCTTTCTATATGTTTTAGAAATTGAATACCAAGTCCAGCACCTTTTGAAGCACCTTCAATAATTCCTGGCATATCAGCTAAAACAAATGGTTCAACACCAGCATATTCTACAACGCCTAAATTTGGTGTTATGGTTGTAAATGGATAATCACCAATTTTTGGTGTTGCTTTTGATAAAATAGTGATTAATGTTGATTTCCCTACTGATGGAAAACCAATTAAGCCTACATCCGCTAGTAGTTTGAGTTCTATTCTTAAATCTAGTTCTTGACCAAGTTCCCCATTTTCTTGGAACTTAGGTGCTTTATTCCTTGAATTTGCAAATTGCGCATTTCCTCGGCCACCACGACCACCTTTTGCAACCAAATGTCTTTCTCCATGTTTAGTTAAATCTGCTATAATCGCATTGGTTTCTAAATTATATATGATGGTTCCAATAGGCACTTTTACTGTGACATCTTCAGCATCTTTTCCGGCCATATTTTTTGTTCTCCCGCCTTCACCATCACTAGCAAAGACATGTTTTTGAAACTTTAAATCTGTTAAGGTTGATTTTCCTTCATCCGCTTCAAAGTATATTGAACCACCTTTTCCACCATTACCACCAGATGGTCCCCCCTTAGGAACATATTTTTCGCGCCTAAAAGAGACCATTCCATCTCCACCTTTACCAGATCTTACTACTATTTTTACTTCATCTATAAACATTATTGCACCTCGTATTCATTATAACATAAATCAAACTATTAACTCGTATGCAAGACGGTTAATTGATTCAATGTATCCTTTGTACTGAAAACCCATTTTTAAGATTAAGCCTTGCATTTTATGATTATCAGGATGTGTATCAACTTTTAAACTAAGGTATCCACTATTTGTTAAGTCAATGGCTTTATTAAACATTTCCATGCCTATACCATGTTTTTGGTGATCAGGATCAACAAGTAATCTATGAATCACAAGACTATGGTTTTTGTCCCACTTGATTTCTAGATAAGGTGGGTCATTTTCTTCTAATATTGAAATAGAAGCAAGAATGATATCTTCTTTTACATAGACATATAATCCGGATTTAAGATAGTCTTGGTAAAAACTATCATATTTTGGGTAATCCCCAATCCATTGATCTAATCCACTTTTAAGCATATATGCTTTTGTTTTTTTTGATAATTCATAAATAATTTGAATATCAGATTCATTTGCTTTTCTAATCATCATTAACCTCAGTTATTAATGGTTCACCATATGTATTTTTAAATGATTCTTTCATTTTATTATTAAAATTTTGTTTTTTATTGGTTTCAATCAAACAGACCAAGTGATTATCAGAAATATTAGCACCTATTGCATGGTGTTTTTCTGTTAATAACAACAAGAAATCTTGTTTTTGTGTGGTTGTTTGAAAATAATATTTATATGAATTATAGGAATCACTCATGAGTCTCGCTAACTTATCATATTGATCAGTTTTAATAATCTCATTAACCTGATTCATACGATAATGTTCATGTAAACAATGAAAAAAGACATTCTTGTCCTCTTGATCGACAAATAACGATTCATATTGATAGAAATCTTCAACATTTAACTCATACAATGATAGTTTATGCTTATCCAGTGTCTTGATAATTTTAATTTCTTTATCATTGTTAGTTTTAATGAGTTGATTAAATGTAAATACTATAATAGTATATTGATCATCAATTTTCATTAAATCATTATATTTAATTGTTTTATTATTTAAGACTTGAATATGCTTTGCTAAACCAAGTCCAAATAAATAAATTGTATCGTTTTTCATATAATCACCATAAATATTATATACTAATTTAAGATTTTTTCATAAAAAAAACAGGAATTATCCTGTTTTTAATGATTAAGCTTGTGGATAAACACTTGCGCGTTTTTTATTTCTACCGATTTTCTCGTATTTAACTATACCATTTATTTTAGCAAATAATGTATCATCTTTTCCAATTCCTACGTTTTCACCAGGATGGATTTTTGTTCCTCTTTGACGGAAGATAATAGAACCAGCTTTACAGCTTTGTCCATCTGCTAATTTAGCTCCAAGGCGACGACCCGCTGAGTCACGACCATTTTTAGTTGATCCAACACCTTTTTTCGAAGCCATAAGTTCAAGTATATTTAGATTAAGTAACACTTAAAACACCTCCAAATTTGATATTTCTATTATTATTTTAAATTAATTTTTTCAATAGTAAGCTTTGTATAAGGTTGTCTATGACCTTGTTTTCTATGATAGTCTTTTTTTGGTTTATATTTATAAACTACGACTTTCTTAGCTTTACCATTTTTTACAACTTTAGCTGTAACAGTTGCACCTTTAATATAAGGTGTTCCAATTTTTGTTTTGTCGCCACCGATCATCATTACTTTATCGAAAGTATATTCTTGATCTGCTTCAACATTAAGTAATTCAACAAAAATATCTTGTCCTTCTTCGACTCTTACTTGCTTTCCGCCTGTTTCAATGATTGCATACATTTTACTGCACCCCCTCTAATTTTTAAGACTCGCCATCGTTGGTAGTTCAGTGAACATTTTCGGAACCAATTCTGTGCGGTATGCGTACGTTAAGTATTATACACAAATTGTTTTAATAAGTCAATAAAAAACATTTAAATATACGTGATATATTATTTATCGATTAATCCCTATTTTTATATGTCTTTAAACAATCAAAAATCTTATCATCAATTAAGATGTTTAATGTTTTTTTAACCTAACTTATGATAAAATACTAGTGGAGGTTTGTCAATGCCAGATTATGTATATCTTATTATAGTAGTTCTTATTTTTCTTCTTATATATTTTTTAATTAGTTATCGTTTATACAAAACGTTATTTTTTAAATTTAAATCTAAAACAACAAAACTAGTTGATGAAGAGGATCCTTTTTTTATAGATACTTATAAATGGTATGACGAAATTCCAAAAGATGATGTCTACATTACATCTTACGATAAATTAAGCCTTCACGGTGTTTATATTCCATCTCACGATAAAAAATCTACCAAACTTGCCATTGTCATTCATGGTTATCAATCAAAAGCACATGACATGGCTATTATCGCAAAAATGTACTCAGATTTAGGTTTTAAAGTATTAGTGATTGACCAAAGAGGACATGGATTATCAAAAGGAAAGTTCACCTCAATGGGTTACTATGAATCATATGATTTAAAAAAATGGCTACATTATGCAACAAGGAATTATGGTGCTAAAATCAATATTTTATTACATGGTGTATCTATGGGCGCAGCTACTGCTATTATGGTCACAAGATTCCGTGAGAGTAAACAAGTTAAAACACTTATATTAGATTCTTGTTTTACTAATTTCAAAGATTCTTTAAAATTATCTATAAAAAAACAGTATTTACGTATATTTTTACCTGGAATCTCTATTACAAGTTATATATTTTTGAAGTTTTTCTTAAAAGATATTAACCCACATAAATATATCAAAAATGTATGTATACCTACTTTATTTATTTACGGAACCAATGATAAAGTAATTACAACTAAAATGACTGATAAATTATTTACTGATATTAAAACAAAAGATAAAGACTTACTAATTGTAGAGGATGCCAGACATGCAAAAGCCTTTGAGTATAATAAAGACGCCTATACTAAAAGTGTCGTTAAAATTACCAATGAAGTCTTTAATATTAAAAAAGGTGATATTAAACACTGTTTATAGATTATTGTTGTAATGTGTTAATAATTAAATATATTTAAGATGCTAGAATTCTAGCATCTTTTTTTTCTATAAATCCTTGCTTCATAAGGGATAAGTTTTCCATTTAATATTTTTTGTTTATCGATGTTAAGCATAAAAAGTTCCATGTCATTACTGATATTTACTAGATTAGTAATAGTGTCTCCTTTGAAATTAGCAACCACCAAATAGTCATATGTTTTCCCACTCGTATTGTATGTAAATATTTCTTGGTGTTCTAATAGAGAAAATTGACAGTCTCCATAGGCTAATAACTCTTCTTTTCTTAATTGTATTAAAGTTTTATAAGTATTATAAATTGATGCTTCATTCTTAAGTTGATTTTCAACATTAATTGATTTGTGATTTGCATTAACATTCATCCATGGCTTAGTTTTAGAAAAACCAGCATATGTTGTATCATCCCATTGCATTGGAGATCGTGCATTGTCCCTTGATCTTTCTCTTAAAATTTGAATGGCTTCTTGATGACTAACACCATTTTTTATAAAATTAGCATATTCTGTGAAAACTTCAACATCTCGGAAATCTTTTAATGAATTATAATCAACATTGGTCATACCTATTTCTTCACCATAGTAAACAATAGGTGTTCCTGGTAATAGATACAAGGTATAGGCAAGCATTTTAGCGCTACGAGCCCAATATTTACCATCTTCACCATAATGAGAGACAATTCTTGGTTGATCATGATTATGCCAATATATTGTATTCCAACCTTTATCTTTAAAAACGTTGATCCAATGAGAAAAACTTTCTTTGATATGTACTAAATCAAGTTTTCCTTTGGCCCATTTTCCAGTAATTTTTATATTATTTTTATTTATATCAGCCCAGCAATGACCAAATTGTATTAACATATTAAACTCTAAGCTATCAAACCCTGCATATCGTAAAGCTTCTTCCTTCTTAGCACCACCAGATTCACCAATGGTTAGAAGATTATTAGGAATAAATATTTCTTTACCGAGTTCTTCTAAATACTGATGGTGTTTTGGCAATGAAGAAAAATATTCATAACCGGGATTAGCATTCGGAAAATCCCAATCTTTTTCTAAATGATTTGCTGCATCTACTCTAAAACCATCGATGCCCAAATCAACCCACCATTCTATCATTAATTTAATATCATTTCTCATTTGTTTATTGCGCCAATTTAAATCTGGCATTTTTTTACTAAAAATATGTAAGTAGTATTCATCAGTGAGTTCATTATATTCCCAGACCGGACCACCAAACCAAGATTTCCATTGTGTTGGTAAAACCCGATTACCATCTAGATTATATTTAGGCTTGTGCCAAATATAATAATCATGATAGTGATTATGTTTTGGGTGTTCAGGATTACTAGCTGCTTTAAACCATTCATGCTCATCGGATGTATGGTTTAAAACTAAATCAGTTATGACATTAATTTCTCTTTTATGTGCTTCATTAATCAATAATTTAAAATCTTCGATGCTGCCGTAATCTTCACTAACTTTATAAAAATCTCTTATATCATATCCGTTATCGTCCATAGGAGAATCATAATGTGGAGAAATCCATATTGTATTTGCACCTAAATCATTTATATAATCAAGTTTATTTACAACTCCTAAGATGTCACCAATCCCATCTTGATTAGAATCATTAAAACTTCTTAAATATATTTGATATATAATTGCATCTTGCCACCAATGTTTTTTCATCATAATACTCCCTACTGATAATTTATACCATTATTATAACATTATATTGAATAGATCTTTTAAAAAAAACAGTCAATTAAGACTGTAAATTATGGCGACCCGGAGAGGATTTGAACCCCCAACCTTTAGCTCCGGAAGCTATTGCTCTATCCAACTGAGCTACCGGGTCCTATCCATGACTTATAAGTGATTCATACCTACTAAACAAAGACTTAGTAGATCTTTAAGTAAATCCATCGATAAATGATACTGATGTTACCAACTGCATTTCATTTACAGTTCACTTATTCATTAAACGAGTTATTTAATGACTTTTTATTATTTCTTATTCCTAATTTAATTTCTTCAACTACTCTCTTTACATCAGTTTTAACCATTTCTGAAATGTTTTCATTTTTTCCATTTACAATTAACTCAAACCCACCAAAAAGTAAACTATTATTAATTTCAACACTTTTTATGTCTGCAAAGTCAAAAGAATCTACAGTTGAACTTTTAACAGTTCTAGTCCAAAATATAATACGTGTCTCAGTTATTAAAATAAAACAACCTAAGTATATTTTACCTATATCATTTGAAGAAGGTTCTAATAATTTTCCTCGTGCTATCATAATTATATTTTCATTTTCTCGAATAAATTTCTTTTTGGCTTTTTTTAGAATTTTCCCAAAAAAACCTCCACTGCCTTTTTTAGTTTTCATAATATAACTCCTAAAATATATATTACCATAAAAATAGAAGCAAGTATATAACTACTATTCAAACTCAATTAGTTTTTGACTAAATGTAACTTTCTCTGTTATTTGCTTTCTTTACCACTTTGTTACTTACAATATTTTACATGTATCACTTAACATCAAATCAGACGAACTGATCTTCTTAGTCAAAAAAAAAGCCAGTCACCTGACTTTTACAATTATATGGCGACCTGGAAGGGATTTGAACCCCCGACCGACGGCTTAGGAAGCCGTTGCTCTATCCAGCTGAGCTACCAGGCCAAATAAAAAAAGTCAGTGACCTGACTTTAATATTTATATGGCGACTCGGAAGGGATTCGAACCCCCGACCGACGGCTTAGAAGGCCGTTGCTCTATCCAGCTGAGCTACCGAGTCACACGCAATAAATATTATAATCTAAAGTGGCCGTTTTGTAAAGAAATTTCTCTAATTAATTTAATTTTTATTTAATATTAAATTTCTTATCAATGGCTTTCTTAACGTTTTCAGGAACAAAAGGACTAACATCGCCCTTAAAGCCAGCCAATTCTCTTACTGATGAAGAAGATAAGAATGAATATTTACCTTGTGTCATCAGGAAAACAGTATCAACTTTGTCGTTGATTTGATGATTGAAATTTGTCATTTGAAATTCATAATCATAATCTGTTACAGCTCTTAAGCCTCTTAAGATATGCGTTGCGCCTAACTCTGCACAGTGGTTAACTGTAAGTTTATTGGATTTGATTATTTCAATATTATCAATACCAACAACTGCTTCTTGAACCAATTGTATACGTTCTTCAGTGGTAAAGGTTGTTTGTTTATTTGGATTGTAAGAAATGGCAATATATAACTTATCAAATAGTTTTGCCCCTCTTGTAATAATATCTAAATGTCCTAAAGTTATTGGATCAAAACTTCCTGGATAAAATCCTATTTTCATGTTGACTCCCTTCCAATAATTGTGATTTTAGATTGACCTAAAGTTTTTTCTTTAAGTAAAACGTAGTCAAACTCTATTTCAATTTTAGTTTGATGATCAGATTCCATAACAATTATACCATTTTTATTTAACAACTGTCTATCATGGATAATATTTAATACATTTTTATATGGTTTTAATTTATAAGGTGGATCTAAGAGAATTAAATCATAATTTTTTGTGGTTTTTTCAAGAAATCTTAAAGCATCCAATTTAAAAATGTTTGAATAATCTTCAAGTTTCAACAGATTTATATTTTCGTTGATGATTTTAATGGCTGTATAGTATTTATCAACAAAGTCACATTGGTCAATGCCTCGTGATAAAGCCTCTATCCCTAAAGAACCACTCCCTGCATAAAGGTCTAACGCAATCCCACCCTCAAAAAATTGTCCAATCGAATTGAAAATAGTCTCTTTATTTTTATCAGTTGTGGGTCTTGTTAAATTAGATTTAACATCTTTAATTTTCCTTGATTTGTATTTACCTGCAATAATCCGTAACATAATGCCTCCAAAAATAAAGCACTTAATCAGTTGGAAGCTACCCTAGCAGACTACATCTACTACCAAGTGGGCATCTCTTCTTATACCTTCCGGATTCCTAATCGAATAGGCTTTCAACTCCAGTATAAGCTCGACTCCCTTCAAAAAACTGTGCGTCGCGGGTGGGTAGCTTCCAACTAACTAAGTACACTTTTATTATAAAATAGCCAATGGTTATTGTCAACTATTTCAGCGAAATGAGTTATAATTTATTTAAACGGTCATAGTAATAAAAAAATGGTCTCTATTTAAAGAAACCAATCACAAAAAAGATTTATTTTTAATGTTTCTTCTTGTATAACATCCATCCACCCTCTATCCATGAAATAAAAATTACAATTAAATATATTGGACCTAAAAAAATAAACAGTGGTATAAAGAGAAACAATATATAATGAGCTATAATAAAGGCTATAAAACCCCATTCAAAATATGCACGCTTGAAATTTCCTAAATAAAAATTGTGTAGTCCAAATGGAAGCAAAAATGCTAAAAGAATCGCCTTGTCTTTATTTGGTAATTTAGGATGGTTTTTATCATATAAAGGAAAGTCATATCCATCTTTTACCTTATACCATAATAGATAAGTCAAACCTTCAGATGTCAAATAAGCAATATATAGTGAAAAAAATATTATAAAAAATATAGGTGGGGTAAACAAAAAAAGTAGTATTGCCACTCCTGTTTGAGTAATAGCTTTAATGTAATAACCAAGGTAGTAATTATGAAGCCCTAGTGGAATAAGTGATAATAAGAATATCAATAATCTTGATTTACTTGACTGGACACTTTTCGAAGTCGCAGATATTCTATCATATATATTAGATTGTTCAGTCATAAGCCACCATCCTTTTTAAATATGATATCATGGGGCCTATATTTATTCAATGACATATAGAAAATGGACAATTATCTGTATAATTTGTTAATATTCTAATATATATTCATAATGGTAACAGTTATTTTAAAAAAAATAAGCGGACATTTTGTCCGCTTATCTGTATTTATTTATTATCTTGGATTCTTAATGTTTGCTTGTGCAGCAGCTAGACGTGCAATTGGCACTCTAAATGGTGAACAAGACACATAAGATAATCCAATGTTATGGCAGAACTCAACTGAAGCTGGGTCTCCACCATGTTCTCCACAAATACCAAGTTTGATATCTGGTCTAGATTTTCGTCCATCTTCAACAGCAATTTCCATTAAACGTCCAATACCTTTTTGGTCGATATGAGCAAATGGATCGTCATTGAAAATATTTTTCTTATAGTAATCAGCAAGGAATTTTCCTGCATCATCTCTAGAGAAACCGAATCCCATTTGTGTTAAGTCATTGGTACCGAAACTGAAGAATTCAGCCTCTTTTGCAATGTCTTCTGCAGTTAAGCAAGCTCTAGGGATTTCAATCATTGTACCAACGCTGTATTGTAATTCAACGCCAGCTTCTTTAATGATTGCATCAGCAGTTTTCACAACTTCTGCTTTAACGTATTTTAACTCTTTCAATTCTCCAACAAGTGGAATCATGATTTCAGGTTTAACATTAAGTCCGTTTTTGTTTACTTCAATTGCCGCTTCAATCACAGCTTTAGTTTGCATAACTGCAATTTCAGGATAAGTAATTGAAAGTCTAACACCACGATGTCCTAACATTGGGTTTGTTTCATGTAATTCATTGATGGTTGAGTTAAGTTCTTCATAAGAAATGCCTAAATCTTTAGCTAATTCTACGATATCATCTTTATCATTTGGTAAGAATTCATGTAGAGGTGGATCTAAGTAACGGATTGTTACTGGGAATCCTTGCATTGCTTCGTATAACTCGATGAAGTCTTTCTTTTGCATTGGTAATAATTTATTCAATGCTTTTTCTCTTTCTTCAACAGTTTTAGCAACGATCATTTCTCTAACAGCTTTAATTCTTGTACCTTCAAAGAACATATGTTCAGTACGGCATAAACCAATACCTTCCGCACCAAATTCGTATGCTTGAGAAGCATCACGTTTGTTGTCTGCATTTGCTCTAACTTTTAATGCACGGAATTTGTCAGCCCATTTCATTAATTTCGCAAAGTCACCACTTACAGTAGCTTCCATTGTTTTAACTTTTCCACCGTATACTTTACCAGTAGATCCATCTAATGAAATATAGTCGCCTTCATTATATTTTTTACCTTGTACTGTAAAGAATAATTCTTCTTCATTCACTCTAACTTCATGTGCACCAGCTACACAGCAAGTACCCATTCCTCTAGCAACAACAGCTGCATGAGATGTCATACCACCACGAGCAGTTAAAACACCTTCAGCAACAGCCATACCTTCGATATCTTCTGGAGAAGTTTCTTCTCTTACTAAGATAACAGTATCGCCTTCAGCAACCATTTCAGTTGCTCTTTCAGCAGAGAATGCAATTTTACCAGCTGCCGCACCAGGTGATGCGTTTAAACCAGTTGTTAATACTTCTGCATTTTCTAATGCTTCAGGGTCAAATTGTGGATGAAGTAAAGTATCTAATTGTTTTGGTTCAACTTTTAGAACTGCTTCTTTTTCAGTAATAAGACCTTCTTCAACCATATCAATAGCAATTTTTAAAGCAGCTTGCGCTGTTCTTTTACCATTTCTTGTTTGAAGTATATATAATTTACCTTTTTCAATGGTAAATTCTAAATCTTGCATATCTTTATAATGGTTTTCTAATTTTGAAGAGATTTCTAAGAATTCGTTATAAATAGCTTCGTTGTCATCTTCTAATTCAGAAATAGGTTTTGGTGTTCTAATACCAGCAACAACATCTTCACCTTGAGCATTGAATAAATACTCTCCATAAAGTTCTTTCTCACCAGTTGCAGGGTTTCTTGTAAATGCTACACCTGTACCTGAAGTATCTCCCATGTTACCAAATACCATTGATTGAACGTTAACAGCTGTTCCCCATTCATAAGGGATGTTGTTCATACGTCTATAGTATTGAGCTCTTGGGTTGTCCCATGATCTAAATACAGCTTCGATTGCTGTGATTAATTGATCTTTAGGATCTTGAGGAAATTCTTCCCCTTTGATTTCTTTGTATTTTGCTTTGAAAGCTTCTACAATTTCTTTTAAATCTTCTGCTGTTAAGTCGGTATCTAATTCAATACCTTTTTCTTCTTTTTTAGCATCAAAGATTTTTTCGAAATTTGATTTAGAAATTTCCATAACAACATCAGAAAACATTGTAATAAATCTTCTGTAAGAGTCATATGCAAATCTTTCATTATCTGTTTGTTTCGATAAACCGATAACTGCCTCATCATTTAAACCTAAGTTTAAGATGGTATCCATCATACCAGGCATAGATGCTCTTGCACCCGAACGTACTGATACTAAGAATGGATTTTCGTTGTCTCCAAATTTTTTGTTGACAATTTTTTCTGTTTCTGCCAAAGCTTTAAATACTTGATCTTTAATGGTCGAATTAATTTTTTGGCCATCATCATAGTATTGTGTACAAGCTTCAGTTGATACTGTAAAACCTTGTGGAATCGGTAAACCTAAACTAGTCATTTCACCTAAGTTAGCACCTTTACCACCAAGCAGGTTCTTCATAGATTGGTCTGCTTCTTTAAATAAATAAACAAATTTACTCATAATTGCTTCCTTTCTTTATTTTATATCAAATATAATTTTGAACGTATAAATTATACCAAACATATTGTTAAATATCAAACATTATAGACGTTAATTATTGCCAAATCTTAGGAAAAATTCATGAAAAGGCTTTCAGCTTTTCTATCAATATAAATATAACTTAAAACAAAGATCGTTAGATTAAACAATGCTAATATAAGCATTATAAGTTCATGAGCCATAAGATCAGATAATAAATAGAAAGCAACTCCCAATAACACGATAATAATCCAACCAGTAAACATCCCCAAGAAAGCACCGATACTTTGCTTAACCACTTCTGTTTCATTCTTATACTCAAACTTAGGAAAATGCAAATTAATAATAGAACCTAAAATAGATGTTGCTAGAGAAAAACTAACAATTACCATTAACATAATTAGAACCATTAGAAATTCGGTTTCAAGGGCAAAGGATATTGAAAATAAAGTAATGATTGCAACAGGCAATGCCAATATAACATTGAAATACATTTTACTAATCATTATTTTTTTTGCACTAATAGGTAAAGATTTTAATAACCAAAAGTTTTTACCCTCTAATGAGAGTGATATAGCTGATGTATAGACAGTTGATAATAAAAATCCAAACATAATTAATACAATTAACTCAACTGGAGCATTAATACCTGTGAATTGAACCATCATTACTTGAAGATCACTTTTATAAACCAAGGCCAATACTCCCCCAATAATCATCAATACAATACCAAAGCCTGAGTTCATAACATAAATGTTCACAGAGAAGAATTTTTTGAATTCTTTTCTTATAATAGTCCATGTAACCGAACGCTGTTTATGGTTGATATTACGATTCGATTTTCTTCTCACCGTTTTGGTTTGATTTTGGTTCGTTTTATGGGTTAAATCTTTAACGGCATAGAAATATCCAAATAATAGGCCTAGATTAATTAATACAAACCAAATAAATGATAAAAAGTTTTGATCAACAACTGCAGAAAAGAATAACTTAACATGTGGCAAGTATTGACTTATACTGTCAAGGAATGCTTCTTGATTTAAAAACGGATTGTCTGAGGCTGAATTAAATGAAAAAGAAAAGTACATAAAGCCTAGTAATAATCCAAATGTCATGATCAAGCCAAAAATTTTCGTAATACCTAGTCTAGTTAAAACGTAAGTAAATAATAAAGAAATAAATGAAAAAACAATTAGTGGTACAATAGGTACAAATAACAATGATAATAAAATGACTATTAAACGGTAGATTGAAAAACCACCATGATATAAATACGAAAAGATGATTGGTGCTGTAAATATATATACTGATAAATATACCATCACCAATAATACCGTTGTTTTTGCAGCTACTACTACTTCATTTTTAATCGGCAAAGATGCTAAGAAATCATAGTCCTTATAATGAAATAGATAAGAACTGGCTCTTATGATAACAAAAAATGCAGATAAGAATGTTGCATACATAAATATGTAGGTTAACAATGAATCAAGTGAATTCATCTGTTTGAAAACTTCACCTAAGTGGAAAAATAAAAAGCCCAATGAAAAAAAGATAGAACCTAGACCATAAAGAATTAATAAACTAAGTAAGACTGTTTTAAGTTTTGATTGTTTTGCATTGGTACCTAACAGTCTTTTTAATGAATAGTTTTCTTTAAAGAAAACTTTTACTAATTTAAAATAAATCATGATTCTTTTAATAACTCCATGAATAAGTGTTCTAAGGATTCATCTTCTATGATGTCTTTTGTCATACCATTGGTTACTATTTTTCCGTTTTTAATAATCGCCACTTTATTACATAATTTTTCTGCCACTTCTAATACATGTGTTGAAAAGAATATTAGAGAACCCTTCTCGCACATTTTATTAAATACTTCTTTTAGTAAGAAACTTGCTTTTGGGTCTAAGCCTACAAAAGGTTCATCTAAAAGCATCACTTTTGGCTCATGAATTAAAGCACCCATAATAACGATTTTTTGTTTCATACCATGTGAGTATGATGAAATTGGATCATTTAATACCGATGTCATTTCAAACATAGTAGCATACTCATCAATTAAACGATTTCTTTTATCAAGGTCGATATCAAATACATCTGCAATAAAATCTATGTATTGTCTTCCAGTTAGTGATTCGTAGATATCAGGATTATCTGGAATATAAGCCATGATTTTCTTTGCCTCTAAGGGTTTTTTCTTGATTGAATGATCATAGATAACAATTTGTCCTTCATCAAAACTATGTATACCTGCAATAGCCTTTAGTAATGTTGTTTTTCCTGCACCATTATGACCTATGAATCCGTAGATATCACCAGGTTCAATGGTTAAATTAATTGTATCGATAGCTTTTTTCTTACCATCATAAGATTTTGAAACATTTTCTATTTTTAACATAAAATCCTCCTTGTCAAATTTATTATATGCTATGTGTATATTTTTGTAAATAACTATTCATTTTTAAAGTAAATAACTCAGGATTTTAAAGCGATTTTACTTGCCAAATCAATACTTTTTATTTATAATAGTTATTGTTTATTTGCTCCTATAGTTAAATGGTAGAACGCAGCAATGGTAATGCTGAAATTCTAGTTCGATTCTAGGTAGGAGCACCATCTATAAAACAAAGCGTCCAATTGGACGCTTTTTCTTATTTAATTGTAGAGCCTGAAGCAATTTCTAACTCATCTGTTTCAGATAAATCTCTATAACCAAAGACCCTCACATTTCTACCAATTTTCATGTCTTTAGGGACTGTCACATGTTTACCAATGACTGTAATACCTGTCGATAATAAATCAGGCCTTTCTTTATTATCCGTGTAATCATTTCCGAAACCAACCATAGCATTTTCTTCTATGATGGTGTGTTTATCAATGATACAATTATCAACAATAGCTCCTGGCTTAATTTCTACATCATTTAAAATGACTGAATTACTAACCTTAGCAAGTGGATGAATTGTTACGCCTGGACTTATAACAGAACGATGAACTTCACCCGCAACGATAGATCCATTTGAAATTAAAGCTTGTTGTATAACGGCTTTTGAGCCTATCTTAACAGATGGCATTTCTTCGGAACGTGTATATATTTTCCACGTTGGATCATACATATCCAATTGGATTTTATCAACTGTTTCAATTAAACCTAAATTGGTATTTAAATATGCATCATAAGTTCCGACATCTTTCCAATAACCTTGGAATTTATAAGCAAATACATCAGATTCTTCAACCATTTTAGGAATGACATGTTTACCAAAGTCTAAATCATCGATATCCATTTCATTTAAATAATCAAATAAGACTTCTTTATCAAAAACATAAATTCCCATAGAAGCCAAAGTTAAGTTAGAATTTTTTGGTTTTTCAACAAAGTCAGTGATTCTAAGGTTTTCATCTGTTTCCATCATACCAAAATGATGAGCATCTTTAGAATCAATGACATTACACCCCACTGTTAATTTAGCGTTGTTTTCAACATGCGCCTTAATCATTTTCATATAGTTCATTTTGTAAATATGATCGCCCGAAAGAATTAAGACATAATCATAATTGCCTTGTTTTATATAATGAAGATTTTTCTTTACTGAATCAGCTGTCCCTTTATACCATTCATTATGAGGTTGTAAAAGAGTAACTTTTGTATCTCTTCTATCCAAATCCCATGGCTTACCTGAACCAATATGATCATTCAGTGAAAAAGGTAAATATTGTGTTAAGATTGCAATATCAAAAAGACCAGAGTTGGTACAATTACTTAATGTAAAATCAATGATTCGGTACTTTCCGGCAAACGGAACACTAGGTTTAACACGTTGTTCTGATAAGATATCGAGTCTAGACCCTCTACCCCCTGCTAAAATAATTGCTAGTACTTTCATTTTATACCTTCCTTTTATATTATTTTTTTATATGCTTTTCGATATAACTTCGCTGAATTTTTCCATGAAAAATCTGAAGTCATCGCTTCTTTAACTATATTATTCCACGCTTCTTTATTATGACAATATATATGAATTGCATATCTAAGCACATGCATCATATCGTGTGCATTAAAGTTTGTAAAACTAAAACCATTACCTGTTGAGTTAAACTCATTGTAAGGTGTGATTGTATCTACTAATCCACCAGTTTCTCTTACCACTGGGATAGATCCATATTTTAAAGCAATGATTTGTCCTAAACCACATGGTTCGTATTTAGATGGCATTAAGAAGATATCTGAACTCGCATAGATTTGGTGAGCAAGTTTATTAGAATATCCGATGTGAACTTTCACTTTATCGGGATAAGTTTCTTCTAATTCTTTAAAAAATTCTTCGTAACTTGCTTCTCCTGAGCCCAATACCACAAACTTAAAATCATCAATTTCTAACATCTCTGAGAATACCCTTTGAATTAGATCAATACCCTTTTGACTGACAAGTCTTGAAATAATAGCAACTAAAGGTTTTTTAGGATCAAAATCTACATTTAACCCTTTATACAAGGCTTTCTTATTATCAAGTTTTCCTTTTTGGTAATTAGTAACATCAAATTTTGTATTAATCAATTTATCACTTTTAGGGTTAAACTCTTTGTAATCAACACCATTAACAATACCAACTAAATCATGCGTACGCATTTTTAATAAGTTTTGTAATCCATATCCAAAGTAATCGGTTTTAATTTCATCTGCATAGGTATCAGATACAGTTGTGATTAAATCAGCGCTAGTAATACCGGCTTTTAAGAAGTTTAAAAATCCTTCAAATTCAAAATCAGGTGTATAATTAATTAAGAATAGTTTATAGTCTTGTAATGGGAAAATACCTTGATATGCTAAGTTATGAATGGTTAAAACTGATTTAGCTTTATATTCTGGGTATCTTCTTTTTAATAATAGAGGAATCATTGCAGTATGCCAATCATGTACATGTACAACATCTGGGATAAAATTAAGATGTTTCATACTCTCTAAAACAGCCAGTTGAAAAAAAGCAAATCTCTTAGATTCGTCACCATAATTATAAACATTATCTCTAGAACCAAAATAAAATTCATTATCAACAAAGTAATATAAAATATTTCCTCTCTTTAATGATTTAATACCAACATAAATATCTGAATCATCACCTAAATCAATGGTGAAATTTAATTCATCTTCCATTTTCTTTTTAAATTTGTCGGGTATAGCTTTGTATAATGGCAAAATGACTCTAATTTCAGTACCTCTAAGTCTTTTAATCTCTCCTGGTAATGAACCTACAACGTCTGCTAGCCCACCAATTTTAACAAATGGTGATACTTCTGCACTAACATGTAAAATATTATACATAATTCCCCTCCTAATATATATTATAGCAAAATTTAAATTGAAATACCATTATGGCCAAAATTTTATTAAAGAACCCCTATAAATTGAAAATGCTATATAAGTCGTTTCCATTAATAATAAAAGCAATAAGAAACTAGATGTATCTAAAGGATATAAGCCAAATATATCAGAGAATATACCGAAAGCCAGTGCACTAGTAAGAAGTGCAAAGCCAATCACTAAGGTTCTGATTTTATTCAATGGTGATGAAACATTAACAAGAACAAGCCAATACGCAAAAGTCGCTGCTAAGATACCAACCGTAGAAATCATTTGATTGGCATTTTCTGGAACTTCAAACTGAAATGCACTTGCAAATATATAAACACCAAGTAAATTGGCAATTATAATTAATGAGCCTGGTAAAACATTTTTAAAGACATTTAACAAGAAATTACCTTTAAATTGTCTGTTGTTTGGTTCCAAGGCAATAATAAATGAAGGAATTCCAATAATAAAGGTTTCAATCACAAATAATTGTATTGGCTGAAAAGGATAAATATTATCAGTCATTAATAATATAAAGGTTAAAATAATTGTATATAAGGTTTTTACCAAATATAAAACTGATGCTTTTTCCATATTTGATACAATTTGACGTCCTTCTTTAACAACTGTTGGTATTGTAGCAAAGTTATCATCCAATAATACAAAATGGGAAATATTCCTTGATGCATCTGTCCCACTGGCTAAAGATACTGAAGTATCAGCTTGTTTTAAAGCTAAAATATCATTAACACCATCTCCGACCATACATACTTTATGATCATGCGCTTGCATATGCATGATTAATAGTTTCTTTTGATTTGGTGTTACACGTCCGAAGATATTATAGTTTAAAGCTATTTCTTCAAGCGCTTCATCTTTAACGCCATCAAGTGAAATGTATTTTTCAGCATCAATTACACCCGCTCTTTTAGCAACTTCACTAACAGTCATTGCGTTATCACCAGATATCACTTTTACTGCGATATTTGATTCATTAAACTCATTAATCGTTTTAATAGCTGATTCTCTAATATTATCATTTAAAACTATGACAGCAATCGGTCTTACTTTGCCACTAATTTTTTCTTCTTTAATATTTTCACTATGAGCCAACAATAATACTCTTTTCCCATGAGAAGCATGTCGCTCAACTTGTTTTTTGATTTTAGAATATTGCTTTGTTAAAATCATCTCTGGTGCACCTAAAACATAGACACCACCATCAAACTCAACAATAGAATATTTATTCATAGAATCAAAATCTATTGAATTATTCACTTGGTACTTCTGCTTTTGGCCAAAATACTCTCTTAAAGCCATTGATGTTTGATTTTGATCATTTAATGCATAGTTCATCGTTGAGATGATATTCTTGATTTCTTTAATTGTATAATCATGAATATCATAGATAGGGTTTTCAATCATTTCAAATAAATCAACATTCATTGTTCCATCTGTAATGGTTCCAGTTTTATCCAAACACAAAGTATCTATTCTTGCCAGTGTTTCTATAGAATATAATTCTTGTACAAGTGTTTTATGCTTGGCAAGTTTAATCACTGAGGTTGCAAAAGTCATGGTCGTTAGTAAGAATAATCCTGATGGAACCATAGCAACCATTGAACCTGCCATTGAAATGAGTGCTTCTTGATACAGAGCTGAGTCTTGAATAAAATCCGGTAAAAAATCATAACTCGATCTTAAATAAGCATTATAAAACGTCATTAACCCTAATGGAACAATAATAATACCAATTATTTTTAATAAAGATCTTAGAGAATTCAAAATAACAGATTTAGGTTTTGATAGAGTTTTAACCTTGTTTTGTAAGGTTTCTATGTAGTTATCTTTACCAACAGCTGATACTCTTGCGTAGGCTTGACCCGAAACAACAAAACTACCCGATAATAATTGATCGCCAATCTCTTTGGTAATAGAGTCAGATTCACCAGTTAAATTAGCTTCGTTGACAGTAATAGCCCCATCTATAACCTTGGAGTCAGTTATAATTTGTCTACCTGATTCGAGTTTATATACATCATCTAATACAACCTCATAGACATTGATTTCTAACTCTAACCCTTGTCTAATCACATTCACTTTAGACTCAGAAATCAATGAGAGATCCTTTATAGTCTTTCTTGCTTTAAATTCTTGAATGATACCAATTGCAGTATTAATTATCGCGATAACCATGAACCAGAGATTTTTAAAACTTCCTATAGAAAATAATAAAATAGCTATAATAGTCAGTATCATATTAAAATAAGTGAAAATATTACTACTAATAATCTTCCACGGTGTTTTTAAATTAGATTTTGTTGAAACATTAACTTTTTGGTCTTTAATTCTTTGGTTAACTTCTTCAATTGTTAAACCAAAATGCTCATTTTTTATTTTTGTCATATTCTCACCTCTTTTATTATAGCAAAATCTATATATATTAACAATACACTTAAGTCTTTAAAGCAAAAAAAGAACACTATTTCTAGTGTTCAAATTGACTTCCACCTATAAATTCTCTTAGAAGAGAATGTTTAGGCACAAGTTTACTATCTATGGTTTTAAAATATTTTAAGAATTTTAACAATCGATTGGCCTGAATAAAATGACTTGATTCACGATCAATTGTATTTAAAGCATTTTCTGCATATTGCTTTAATATTGCGTACTCATAGCTTAACTCTGAGTTAAAAATATAGTCTGCATTTTCAATGTGCGGATAAATCCACCTATACTCTCCACGTCTTACAGAAGGCCACATGTCAAGAGTTTCTTCTGGAGAAGTGTTTCTAAATTGTAAGTCTCTAACAATTCTTCTTAGTAATCTTAAGTCTGTTAAATTAATAGGATTATTATTATCGATATTAATTTGTGTAAATGGTGAAATATATATTTTAAATTTCTGACTTTTTGGAATTTGTTGAGATAATTGATCATTCAAGGCATGAATACCTTCAATAACAATCGGTGTTTTCGAACTAATTTTGAAAGGCTTATTAAAAGTCCTCTTTCTTGACATAAAATCAAAGATAGGCAATTCAACTTCTTTACCTGCAATTAAATCGATCATATTTTGATTGAATAATGGAATATCAAGAGAGTCAACATGTTCTAAATCAGGTTTACCATGTTCATCAAGCGGAGCTTGTTCAACTGGCAAGTAATAATTATCGATAGATATCATAAGTGGTTTAATGTCATGTTCTAACAAGGCTTCTTCTAATCTTAATGAGAAGGTTGTTTTTCCAGACGATGATGGTCCAGCGATGGCTATTAAACGCACATCTTTACGTTGACTAATCTTATTAGCTAGTTCTTTTAGCTGTGTATTATGACCATTTTCACACGTTTTTATTAGTTCTTCAGAATCGCCATTTTCAATACGATGATTCATCTTATAAATCATATCAACACCAAGATTTGTTGACCATTCCTCGGCTTTTGATAAAATATCAAAGAATTTTGGTGAATCAACAAATTCAGGAATTTCACCTTTTTCTTCGCGTCTAGGATACTGGATTAAAAATCCAGGATTTAAATAATGCAATTCATAATCTTTTAAATAACCTGTTCTAGGAACCATATAACCATACATATAGTTTTTATAGTCATCACAAGTATATATATTTACTTTTTCTTTACGGTATTCTAAAGCTTTAACTTTATCTTCATAACCTAAACGACCATAAAAATCTTTTGCTTCTTCAATCGATACTTGTTTACGAGTAATTTTATAATTTTCCTCGATTATTTTATCCATTTCTTTTTTAATGTTGTTGAGCATTTCATTGTTAATGTCGTTTTCAACACCACGTCCATAAATTCCCATAGAAATACTATTAGAAAATTTAATCTCTATTTCAGGATAAGTTCTATAAGTTGCCATTGCGACTAAATAACGCATACTAGTCGCATATATTCTAGTTGAATCGTAAAAAGAGTAATCCAATAACTCCACTTCTGCATCTTTGCTCACTCTATATGATAGCTCGCGTAAACGATTATTAACCAAAGCTGCATAGTAGTCTCCTTTAAATTTTTTAGCTAACTCTTCTAATACAATGGGTTGATCATAAGTATAAATTTTGCCATTAATTGTGATTTTGATAATACCACCCCTTTTTTATAGTGTATTATATATTTTACTACTTTTTATCAAATAATCAAGTTATATTCTTATATACTACTAATTTCTTAATAAATTTTACTTCTTATATTTCGTTTTTAGCTTCTTATGATATAATTTATACAGGGAGGTTACGTTCTATGATTTTAGGCAGCTTTTTTACAACAATTGGAATGGATGAACAACCAGGTCAGTATTTTTTTAGTAATTACCATGTCATCTATTTATTAATAAGTGCTTTCTTTTTTATTCTATTATTTAAATTTTTAAAAAATAGAACTAAAAAACAACAAAATACATATATTACAATATTCTTGATATTAATACTTTTCCTAAAATTTGCTGGTGAAGCTCTGTTTATCTATGAATATTATTTCGTTGAAAATGCATACTCATCTTATCCACATTCATTCTTCGATATCAATACTTTTTTCTCATTTCAACTTTGTGGGATTATGAATATGCTCTTGCCTTTTGTAATTTGGTTAAATATAAAACCACTCAAAGATTTTGTTTTTGCAACATCTATACTAGGCGGCTTAGCGGTTATGTTTTATCCTGTAACAGTACTATATGGAAGTCCATATATGTTTACATTACCGATATTAAGATCATCAATTGTCCATTTCTTTTTAGTATTTATCCCTTTATTCCTGATTTATAGAGGCGATTTTAAACTTACTAAAGAAAGATGGTTTTCAATTGCTTTAGGATTGGTTATTACAGCTTTATGGGCAATGTTTGGTAATATCTTTATTGATCGCACAGCCAATAATATGTATTTAATGAGTAATCCTTTCTTAAAAGGACCCATTCCTTTAATTAATGTATTACCGAATGGTTATCACGTAATATTTTTAGCAGTTGCGGTGACACTTGGTTATGTTATAGTCTTTCAAATTGCTAAAGCATTTGAAAAGAAAAAAGTATATAAAAAGAATTATAAAAGAAAACATTCTTAAGTCTTATTCTAAATGAATAGGACTTTTTTTTGTAAAAAAACCTCTAAATAGAGGTTTTTAAATAAATGAAATTATAATAATAGAAATAATAATGACAAGTAGCAAGGCTAGAGTAATTAAGAATCTGGTTCTAATGACATCATTAGAAATGACTTCCTTGTCTTCATTTAATGGTTGTTCTCCAGGGGATTTGCCTGAATCAACACGATTAAACTCAACACCGTCTTTAGGTTTAGTATCCGTGTTTTTCAATTTTACCATCCTCCCCATGAATCACAATATTTGTGTCTTGGTTGATAGCTTTGATGGTTGCATAAGCAATTGCCTCTTTTTTAGTGTGTAAAACACGTATGGTTTTATCAGAGCCTTCTCTAACAACAATCCATTTATTATCTTTTTGTCTGTAGGTAATGTGATATTTACCCAATTCTGTTTTTTCTTCCTCATCTTTAGATGAATCATCTTTATCTTGTTCATTTGATGCATCATCTTTTTCTGAAGTTTGAATATTGGAATCTGAATCTTCTTTTGATGAATTTTTAACCACTTCACCAGTCTCGATAATCACAGGTTTAGAGGAGTCCATATTACTCGAATCATCTTGGTTTTCCTCTTCATCTTCTGATGATTTTTCAACGGGAGATGCTTTTGAAGTTTGATTAAGTATTTCACTGTCTTGTTTAATGATTGACTGATCTTGTTCAGCTTTTTTGGTCTCTTTGCCATGCTTGTTAGGTTTAGGTTTAATAAACGTGTAATATGCTAAGACAACAATGACAATGATCATTAAACCAATAACAAGGAAAGGCAAGTTTTCTTCAATAATATTCAAAAAATTCATAATCTCACTCACTTTCTAAAACAAGGATATTTGTTCTTGGTGACTAGATTCTTTGTATAAATCAATTATTTGATTCATCGAATATGCAATATTTGTTTTTTTAATATTAAATATAAATTGACGTTTTAAATCAGTGATATTCGGACTTTGCCAAGACTTTTTATAGCCATATAAATCATAATAAGTTGACTTTAAATTTGATTTTTCTTGATCAATCACTTGATAAAAATTATTTAATTTTTTACTATCAAAATTCAATGAAAAGGTCGGATATATAAAACTAGGTTCGTAATCTATTACATGATTTAATAGATCTTTAAACTCATCAATATCATCATTAACATAAGGAATAACTGGTTTAATAATCACCCCAAATTTAATGGATGTTTTACTTAAAGCTTTCATGAGTTTCTCAATGGCTTTAAAATGATGAGAATCATCAAAAAATGATAGATCAATTTTTGTTACACTCGCAATCGGTATACCAATCAATAATGGATGATTTTTAGAAAATTTTTCTAAAACATCCAAATCTCCAAGCAAATTTAATGAATTTGTTTCTATAAATAATCCATGTTTGAATTCTTCCATCTGATTAATCAGGTAATCAATTGAATCATGACAAGAATAAATATCTGGATTTTGGAAAAAACCAAAAATCTTTTGTTCTTCAAAAGACTTAATTTGTTTAATAAAATCTTCTTCTCTATTTTTAGATATCGAGGGGTTTTTACCATTTGCTAATGGAAAAAAGTCTAAGGGTGTCGATAAGAAATTATAGATATCATTTGATCCGTGACAAAGATTGGCATAATAGTCTATGCCAAAAAATTTGTCTTTCTGTCGATTTCTAATTAATGATGATGAATTTAATATCATATTGAACAAACCTCATCTATAATCTTACTTCTTATCTATATTATACCGTTTTTTTCTAAAAATAACAGTTTTTGATTTGATTTTATACTTTATTAATATAAAATCTAACTATTTTAAGTAGTTCATCAATTTTTAATTCGTGAGTGACTCTTAAAACAGGCGACTTTACATTGTCCAGCCAAGAGAGATGTTGTCTTCGTGAACGTAAGTTTTCAGGATTATGTTCATAATCACTCACCCACTGTAAAAATGATTGATGTTTACTATATAAATCTCCGCCTGGTAAAATACGTTTTCCAAATCGTCTTATTTCTCTTCCATTTATTCTACTTATTCTTGTATCAATATCTAAGTTCATATATATAAATAGATCTATATCAGACTTTAAATCATCAAATATATTTACAATGGACCCAGATATTACAGCGTTATCAACATTTTTTAATGAACTTACAATTAGGGCTTTAATAACAGAATTATCTCTTCTAACGGTAAAAGGTGGATCCGTATCTTCCCACATTAAATCATCGACATCAATGTGCTTAAAGTGATAATTATTTGCGATGGATTCAGCAAGGGTTGTCGTGCCTGAACCACTAGAACCAAAAATATTGATGATCATCATAAACCTCCCACTATTTACTAAACATAATTTGTTCGCTTTTAAACATCTTATTTAAAATAAGTATAAATATAATTAAGTATGTTAAATTAGCCAATGTCGTCACTAAAACGAAAATACCAATTCCATCAGTAAATGTCATTATTCCAACTAAGGATTGAACGGCATTATATATTGGGATTAAATAAACATATACATTGGTATTTGCTCCACTAGAAAACATTGAAGTAATCGATACAATAATTGTTAATATGTATATTGGTGCAATATAAGTTTGTGCCTCTTTTAAAGATCTCGCGTAAGCCGATACAATTGATACTACACCTACAATAACAAATATAGTAGAGAATAAAACAACTAATATCAATAAATAGTCATTTATTGCAAAAACTGATAAACTTTGATCTTCTAAATTTAAGAGTGTTGGTAGAGATAAAATAATACCTATAAAAGATGAAATCGAAGATAAAAGTGATAAAGCTGATAAACTTAATACTTTACCAATGGCTAATTCACTTCTTTTAATAGGTGTTATAAGTAGAGTCGAAATTGTATTTCTCTCTTTTTCTCCGGCAATCGATTCAGGCCCAATAGACATAGCACCAGAAAACAAAAACATAATTACAAGCATTGGTAATAAACTTGACATAACAGTACCTATCATTTCTCTTTCAGAAATTTCTGATTCCTCAAAATTAAAATCTATATAAGAAATATCTCCAAATTCTTGAGATTTAAGATGCTCATCATAGGCTAATAAATATGTTCTAAATCGGCCTAAAGCAATTGCGGCATCTTTTGGATTACTGTAGAATGTTACTTCTGGATTTTCATCAGTTAAAGGATCATATTCTTCTATATTTGTTGGGAATACAATTAATAAATTCCACTCTTCGTCATCGATAAGAGATTTATATTCATTAATCTTAGATTCGGCAATTTCTATGACTCTAATATTTTCTAAAGATTCATTATTTGTTTCCGCATTTGTGTATATAGACTCAAAAGTATCAGTAGGATTAATAATGGCAATTTCTGTGATATCGCCTTCTTGCATATTTACTAAGGCGTTACCAATAAAAGTGTAAATTAAAAATATAAATAGACCAGGTAGTATAAACAGGGTTAATACAAGTCTTTTGTCTTTAAAAACTCTATCGATTTCTTTTTTAAATATTACAAAGATGTTTTTCATGATGTGCTCACCTCAGCTAAGTCAAAGAACAAGTCTTCTATGTGTCCATGAGTTTCATGAACTTTATCCATTACATCATCATAGATTAGTTTACCATCAATGATGATTCCGACTCTATCACATATTTTTTCAACTAATGAAAAAATATGTGTAGATACAATAATTGTCTTACCACGCTCTTTTAATTCTATTAAAAAGTCTGTGACTATCTTACCTGTAATGATATCTAATCCGTTGGTAGGTTCATCAAAGATTATAATTTCCGGATCATGAACAATGGATATAACCAACTGGACTTTTTGACGCATACCAGTAGATAAATCACTAATTTTCACTTCTTTAAAACTATCAATTCCAAATTTAGTAAATAAATCTATTTTTCTTTTTTTAGTAACTTCAGAGTTTAAGCCATGTAACTTTGCAAAGAAATCAAACATATAATTCGGTGTAAAAAACTCTTCTAATTTTAGCTCACTGGTTAAAAAGCCTATGGTTCTTCTAACATCATTGGCTTGATTAATTGCACTAAAGTTATTTACAAAGATATCACCTTTATCTGGTTTTATAAGGGTTGATATACATCTTAAAGTCGTTGTTTTTCCAGCACCATTCGGACCTAACAAGCCATAAATCTCACCAGGATACGCTTGAAAAGAAAGGCCGTTTACAGCAACTTTTCTTTTTTCATTTGTTTTATTTATTTTCATTTGTTTTTTTGATAATGTAAATGTCTTGGATATATTATCTACTTTAATTTTCGCTTCCATATGTCACCTCTATTAGTAAATTATTTATCTTTATAAATATCTTATCAAAAATTCATTTTATTTACAATATTAAAAACCATTAAAAAAAAGTCTATTTCTAGACTTTTTGTTTTTTATTTTAAAGCTTTTTTAGCTTGTTTACACAAATCAGTAAAACCATTCATATCATTAACTGCTAAGTCAGCTAACATTTTACGGTTAACTTCAACGTTTGCTTTTTTAAGACCATTAATTAATCTTGAATATGATAAATCATTCATTCTAGCAGCAGCATTGATTCTTGTGATCCATAATTTTCTAAAATCACGTTTCTTTCTTCTTCTGTCTCTGTAAGCATATTTGAATGAATGCATAACTTGTTCTTTAGCTGTTTTGTATAGTAAATGTTTTGCGCCAAAATAACCTTTGGCTAATTTTATTGTCTTTTTACGTCTGTTTCTAGTAACGAAACTTCCTTTTACTCTAGGCATCTTTCTTCACTCCTTCTCGATTTATAGATATGGAACCATATCTTTGATTCTTTTTAAGTCAGAAGTTGAAACTGATTCGTTTCTTCTCGCTTGACGGTTTTGTTTTGGTGATTTATTGCTTTTCAAGTGAACTTGATAAGCAGAAGGTCTAGAAAGTTTTCCAGATCCGGTTTTCTTTAATCTTTTTTTAGTACCTGAATGTGATTTCATTTTTGGCATAATTGTCTCTCCTTCTAATTTTTAGGGTTAATCATCATAAATAAAAATCTACCATTTTTAACGATTCTACCATCTAATTCACCAATTTCTGATAAAGATTCGTAAAATTTGGTTAGAACTTCTTTTCCTTGTTCAACTAAAGCTTCTCCAGCACGGTAAGGTAATCTTACTGATGCTTTCACTTTATTACCTTTAGTTAAGAATTTTTCTGCGTGATTCAATTTTGTATTAATGTCATGTTCTTCAATCACTGCAGTCATTCTAATCTCTTTAACTTCAACAGTTTTTTGATGTTTTCTAGCTTCTTTCGCTTTCTTTTGTTGTTCATAACGATATTTGCTATAGTCCATCAATTTACATACTGGTGGTTTTGCATTAGGCGCAACTAAAACCAAGTCAAGAACTTTTTCTTTCGCGATTTCATTCGCTTTTCGACTTGTGATTTCACCATATTGCGTGCCATCTGCTCCAATTAATAAGACTGTCTTATAACGAATCTCTTCGTTAATAGGCGTAGTATCTTGTTTAACTGGTTTTTTATTTGGATATCTAATATTAACACCTCCATGTTATAAATAAAAAGTGGGTACATATAGCACCCACTGATAACATGTCTTATACATATTATTATATTAGCGTCAACCTATTGATACATCAATCAGGTGAGAAGTGGGTACCTCTGCTTTCTAAATTTAAACCGATAGTATTATAGTATATATATCAGTCTTTGTCAACTATTTTTTCTTTTTCCCATTCTTTTTGTTTTTAAAATAGTTTTCTTTATTAACTTGATAACTTCTTGCTATAGCAAGTGAGTCTTTAGGCACATTTTTGTTTAATGTTGAGCCTGCAGCTATTGTTGCATTATCATCAATAACTATAGGTGCAATTAAGTTTGCATTACAGCCTACAAAAACATCATTACCTATTTTCGTTTTGTATTTATGTTCTCCATCGTAGTTTACAGTAATTGATCCACAGCCAAAGTTTACATCATCACCAACTTCAGCATCGCCTAAGTATGCCAAATGACTTGCTTTAAACTGATTACCTGTAGAGGTTTTCTTGATTTCTACAAAATTACCAATACGGTTATTAGGCCCTACATGCGCTCCATCTCTTAAATGAGCAAAAGGTCCAATGGTCGTGTTTTCTTTAACTTCAGAATTAAAAATTAACGAATGTTGAATCCTAACATTCTCACCGATAATAGAATTATGAATTTCCGTTGAAGATCCTATTACTGCATTCTTCTTGATGACAGAATTACCTGTAATTACGCAGTTTGGAGAGATTGTTACATTTTCTTCAATGCAAACATTATCGCCAATAGTGATTGTATTAGGGTTAATCATCGCTACCCCTGATTTCATAATTTTTTTATTAATTTCATGACGCAAAATTGCCTCTGCCTCACTTAAAGCATATAAATCATTAATCCCCATTGCTTTAAATGACTTTTTTAGCATATATGTTGAAATGGTTTTTTTGTCTGATTTTAAAATTTTAACAATATCAGTTAAATAATATTCATTTTGATTATTATTATTTGATATTCTATTTAATGCATCAAATAACATTTTGTTGTCGACAATATATATACCTGTATTAATTTCTTGTATTAATTTTTGCTCTTCAGTAGCGTCTTTTTCTTCTACAATGGCTTCTAATTGGTTATTAGACTTAATGATACGCCCATAGCCATCAGGTTCATCTAAGACGGTTGATACAACCGTTAGGTCATTATTATTCTTTTCGTGATAAGCCATTGCTTCTTTAATAACAATTTCATCAATAAGCGGCATGTCTCCAGGTAATATAATGGTACAGCCTTCTTCTTTAACTATATCTTTAGCCATTAAAACTGCATGTCCAGTACCTAATTGTTCTTCTTGAACAGCATAAGTAACTCGTGAGTTCAATATTTCCTTGATTACTTCTTTTTTATGACCAACAACTGTAATTAACTCATCAATAGCAGTAGATTTATGTAGATTCTCTACAATATATGCAATCATTGGTTTTTTTAATAAAGGATAAGCACATTTTGGTAAGTCTGTTTTCATTCTTGTGCCTTTACCGGCAGCTAAAATAATCGCATACTTTTTCATGTTAATTTTGTTCCTTCGCGACTTCTTCAATAGTTTCTTTAATATCTTTTATTATTTTATCAACTAGTTTTTCTGTTCTAGCTGAAACTGATATTCTTATTAATGGTTCTGTTCCACTTGGACGAACCAAGACTTTACCATCGTCACCTAATCTTTTAGTATGTTTGATAACAATGTCTTTTACTTTGATATTATTAACGATACTCTTATCAACATCACGGATATTAACAAGTTTTCCAGGATAATATGACACTTGTTGTTTTAAGTTCGATATTGGTAACTTATAATAATGTAAAACTTTCATTAAAAATGCAGCGTTTAAGACACCATCACCGGTGATAGATAATCTTTTATTAATAATATGTCCTGAGCTTTCTCCACCTAGTACACCATCATTTTCTTCAATTGCTTTAGATATATATTTATCACCAACATCTGTTTGGATAACATCGATATTTTTTTCAGTTAAACCTTGAACTATACCAATATTACACATTTTACTTAGTACAACAAATTTATTCTTTAATTTCTTATGTGCTTTCAAATAACTTGCAAATAAATATATTATAAAATCTCCATCAACGACTTCGCCTTGATTATCTACTACCAATAAACGATCAGCATCTCCATCAAAAGCTATTCCTAAGTCGCATGATTCTTCTATTACTTTCTTTTGTAAAGCTCTTAAATCAGTCGATCCACATTTCTCATTAATATTGGTTCCATTAGGATTATTACCGATGATCATTAGATCATTAGTAATTTTAGAAAAAACTGTTTCAGCTGTTTTAGCTGCTGCACCATTTGCCAAATCTAGGCATATTTTAAAGTTCGTCTTTTTTAATAGACCAGAATATGCTTTCATGTATTTATCCATAGGGTTTTTAAATTCTTTTTCAGACCCTTTAGTTTCACCCTTATCAACTTTAACTTTATTTTCGATGACTTCTTCAAGTATTGATTCTTGTTTAGAATCAATTTTTTTACCACTATCAAATATCTTAATTCCATTGTCATAATATGGGTTATGACTTGCAGTCACCATAATGCCGTGTGTTTTTTTCTTAAAAGAGAAAAACGCAAGGACAGGTGTTGGAAACATTCCCAAATCATGAACGTCATATCCAGATTCCATTAAACCCTTCTTAATATCTTCTACAATTGCTTCACCAGAAAGACGAGTATCTCTGGCAATAAACACTGGTTTCTTATTCTTCTTTATAAGTTTAAGACCCTTACCAATAAAATATCCTATTTTCTTATCTAGTATCACTTCTGCTTTGGTTCTAATACCATCTGTTCCAAAATAATTCATATAATCTCCCCTATTCTTATAATTATTCTACTGTTGCTGATTTCGCTAGATTTCTTGGTTTATCAATATCCACACCTAAATCAAGGGCTTTGTAATAAGCGATTAACTGTGCAGGTATAACAGTAATAAGTGGACTTAATAATCGATGTACATCCATTAGCACAATGTCGTCATTACCTTTTGATGTATTGTCTAAACTGATAACCAAAGGTTTTGCTTCTCTAGCTTTAGCTTCTTCTAAATTTGATCTAGTATTATTATTAATATGATCTTGTGAAATAATGGCAATGACAGGAACATCTTTTTCAATTAACGCCATTGGCCCATGTTTTAATTCTCCTGCAGCAAGACCATCTGTGTGTATATAAGTTATTTCTTTAAGTTTTAAGGCTGCTTCCAAACAAACAAAGTAGTCAATACCTCTACCAATATAGAAACAATGATCTCCTTTAATAGTTTGTTGTACAACTTCATTGATGTAGTCACGTTTATCAACAATATTTTCCATCGCCACCGCGGCTCTTGACATTTCAGACACCAAGTCTAGACTGTGTTGTATAGACAAAGTGTTTGCAAGTATAGCAAGTACTGCTAACTGTCCTACATAAGCTTTGGTTGAGGCAACTGCAATCTCTGTACCTGCATAGATGTTTAATGTTGCATCGGCTTCTCTAGCTAATGTAGAGGTTGGAACATTTGTAATTGATAATGTCTTATATCCTTGTTCTTTAACATTCAATAAACAAGATCTTAAATCTGCAGTTTCTCCAGATTGAGAAATTAATACAAACAAAGACTTCGGTTCAAGTAAAGGTTCATTATATGCAAATTCACTAGCAATGAATACTTCGGCAGGAATCTTGGCAATTTCTTCAAAATAAACTTTACCAATAAGGCCAGCATGATATGATGTCCCTGCAGCAAGTATATAGACACGATTTATGTCATGAAACATTGACTTAATATCAGGACTGACTCTTAGTTTATTATCAACCATATATTCACTCATTATTTTTCTTACAACAGCCGGTTGTTCAGATATTTCTTTTAGCATGTAATGTTCAAAGCCTGCTTTATCTAGTTCATCTGTCACAAAGTCCATTGGATGTTTTTCAGGTTTTTCTATCTTTAAACCAATGGTGTCGTAGATTTCAAAAACAAATTTTTCTTTTATTCTTTCTACAATTACAACACTATTATCTTCTAATAAATAATAATTGTCTGCGTAATTAACAAACGCTAATACATCTGATCCCAATACAATACCTTTATCAGACTCGCCAATCAATAAAGGTGACTTGTTTTTAACTGCATACATACGATCTGCATCATTTGTATCAATGATTAAAAGTGCATATGATCCCTCTAGTAAAGAAATAGTTTTTCTAATTGCTTCTATCACTGATATAGTCTTAGCAAATTCTTCAATTAAATTAACAATAACTTCTGTATCAGTCTCACTTCTAAACTTGTAATCATGAAGGTATTTATATACTAATTCTTTATGATTATCAATAACTCCATTATGAACTATAACAAATCGTTCACTCATTGAATAATGAGGGTGTGTATTATCATGATTAGCAATACCATGAGTCGCCCACCTTGTATGCCCTATAGCTAAATGATTATTTTCTGGATAATGATTCGAATTTAAAAGTTTAGCAACTCTGCCGGTATCTTTATTTGTAACAAATTTTGTTTTACTTTTATCGTAATAAGTAATACCACATGAGTCATAACCTCTATACTCTAATCTTTCCAATCCTTTAATAACAACATCAGACGCTTTTTCCTGTCCAATATAACCTACTATTCCGCACATTTTCTTTTCCTCCTGAGTCTTTCATTATAATTATATCAAATAAACGCTATACAAACAATTTATTATCTTTAAAAAAAAGATTGCATAGTTAACAATCTTTTTTTTGCATTACTATTATATAACTAATTGTCAAAAAATGAAATATGATTAGGAAAATTAACACACTTTTTTCTTGATTATAATATCCATGAATATTAATGAAAACAATATCGATGAATTTTCTAATATTATCTTGGAGATCATAAGCTAATATTTCTAGGACCCAAAAAACTAATAATGGCAATAATCCAAATAAGAAATGATTTATTATTCCCAATAAAATAATAGTCATCATAAAATATTGCAACAACTCTAACCAAAGTAATCCTATAGTTTTTATAAATGTATCTACCTCATAGGTATAAGGTGTAAAACAATGTATAATGAATACATTTGCTAATCCAACAATCAATAACAATATGGTAATGATAATTATCCCAGTTACAATCCTCGAAAAAATATGATAGTTTTTTGTTTTCATTGAATAAACTGAATACATCATTAATGATTGGTTTTTACTTCCCGCTAAAACTATTCCAATATATACACTTATAAATACCAATACAAACTCAATAATAATAAATGTTTCATTAAGATAGTCATTTAGAAAATCTTGTCTAAATCCATCAATATATCCATACCCTTCCATGATTTGAGCATTATATACACTAGCGAGCATAATGACAGTCAATAAGATTAAAATGACTGTGACAGTGATTTTAGATAGTAAATAATCCATTTGCAAGCATATGTAATCTCTCATTCAATAACACCTTGATTAAATCTATATATTATCTTTCTTTTTGTATTAAACTTTTCCGGATGATGGGTTGATATAATCACCAGATATTCTTTCGATAATTGAATGATTTTTTTAATAAAGTGTTTTTGTGAAGTGAAATCCAACCCAACCAATGGTTCATCTAAAATAATGATTTTTGGTTTGTTAATTAAGGCCTGTATAATATTGACCTTTTGCTTCATCCCATTTGATAGAGAACGAATAGGTTGATGTAGTTTATGTTTTAATTGAAACATATTTAAATATAGTTCTAGTTCAATATCTAAAAATTCTTTATATAAATGTTTAATTCTACCTACTGCTATTAAAAACTGTTGTATCGTCATAAAATCTGGCATAATATAATTTTCTGGTGCATAACCAATTCTATACTTCTTTTTTATGATTTGTCCCTTATATCTCACGTGATTCATAATACATTTAATTAGAGTAGATTTCCCTGATCCGTTTTCCCCTGTAATAATGTTTAAGTTACCTGATGTAAATTCAGTATTAATAGATTGTAAAGCTTGCACTTGATGATATTTTTTTGATACTTGGTTAATAGTGATATTGATAGGATTGTATTTCGTATAGTCCATTATATAAATCACTTATATGACTATAAAACATATAATCATCAATGTGAATAGGTTACACTTAATTGAACAGTTTTCTTATGGAGTATGTTAGAATTATACTTTAGAAGAAAGAGGTATTTAAAATGGTACAAGAAAGAAGACAACGGAGAGTATTTACTGATAA
>Ga0136558_1000046_pt1 | contig 74129 bp, 78 predicted proteins | sample AntRauTorckE6833_FD_101391 | JGI IMG/M metagenome (GOLD analysis project Ga0136558, IMG submission 101391) | Saline lake microbial communities from Rauer Islands, Antarctica - Metagenome Torckler E6 #833 | ecosystem: Environmental > Aquatic > Non-marine Saline and Alkaline > Saline | place...
ACACCTGTGTCTGGGTCGCAAACTCGCAACATGATTGGTTCTTCAGGTTCCTCAGGCTCTTCTGGTTCTTCTGGTTCCTCAGGCTCTTCTGGTTCTTCTGGTTCCTCAGGTTCTTCTGGTTCTTCTGGTTCTTCTGGAGTTGGCTCAGGTTTTTCTTGGATTACTGTAGCGAACTGGCCACACTCTTCGAGCCAAATAAGGGTTTCGCCTTCATACTCAATCATATGAGCTGGCACATTTGATCGGTTCTTTACGAATACAACGATATCGCCATTGTTATCAAAGTAGGTTGAATATACTTCGCCGTTTAATAGCTCTTTACTATATGAGCCGTCTTGCAGCTTCTCAAGCATGTCATTCATGACCTGCAGGTGAAGCTCTGGATCATTTGCTAGCTCAGCTGCACGATCTTGAATCATTTTATTAAATTCTACTTTATCGTGAGCAGTCATTTCGTAGTTGCCATTGCCAAGCTTACCTTCTACATACAGCTCGTTGGCTGCAACTAAAGTAAGGTCATCCTGCATGGTGTCGCAGAAACTCTGCAGCATTTCATCAAGAGTATCTCCCTCGATACCGCCACTCAAGAAACGAGCAGCACGTCGGCCTTCCATCTCTGCGTCAAAAGTATCTGCGTCAATCCGACCATTATTGATATCATCCTGCCAGTCAAGTAGACAATCGATATCCGCGCCTACAACGTCTAGCTCTGTTGTGTCTGGCTCTTCCTCGGTGTCGTCTTCTTCATCTTCAGTTTCAATATCGTCTGTCACTACATCTTCTGATTCTTCGTCTTCGGATGAAGCCACTTCTTCTGTGTCTTCCAAAGGAGCTTCAGCAGCCTGTGGCGTGCAAGAGGTCAGCGCCAATGTTGCTGCGAGTGCAACACCACTCAATGCATTCTTTACTCGACCAAATCGAGCACCTTTTTCTTTCTTCTCTCGTGCATCGGCGATATCGACTACTGGCGCAAGCGTTGCTTCAGTGTCAGTTTCATCAATAATACCAAGCTCTGCTTTTCGAGCTTGCAGCGCCTCACGGCGTATGGCTATTTCTTCTAACCGACTTTGTAGATCAGTTACTGAAGCACCTTCAAATGATTGCTGGGCTTCTACCTTTACTGCCTGTAGTGTCTCACTCATATTCTCTCTCCTATTTACTTGGGTTGATACCCCTGTATGTCCTGTTAGCCCGTAACCTCTCAAAATCACGGAAACATACGATTACAGTTGCTACTCTACCACAAGCACAAGCTATTGTCAATACTTTTTACACATATTTAGCTATAATACAAACTTCTTGTGATTATAATTATGAATTACACCTGAAGCGGAGGTGATTAAGGGTTAGGTTTTGTGCCTATTATTGGTTTTTAGCGCCGTCATCTTCCGCTGGTTCAATGTCTTTTGGTATCAGTTTTTCTTTGGGCAAGGTGAAGCCGAAGGTGCTACCCTCGCCTTCTTTACTCTTGAATATAATGGCCCCGCCTTGTGCAATAATCACCTTCTTGGACATAAATAAGCCAAGACCAGTGCCATCTGGCCGAGCCTTTCGGGCATTACCCGCCCGGTAAAATTTGGTAAACAAATGCTGCTGGTCAGCCTTCGGTACGCCCATACCTGTATCTGTAACGGTGTATTCAGCGGCGTTCTGCTTATCCTCTAGCTTGACTGTAATGGTGCCTCCACTGGGTGTGTAGTAAATAGCGTTATCGATGAAGTTCATTACTACCTGACGCAGCTTCGTCTCATCAAGCATCAGTGTCGGGAAATTTTCTGGCTTCTCATAAACTAAATCTAGTTTGCGGGAAGAGGCGGTTTCTTTCAGCTGTTGCACTTCACCGTCTACGATATCTGCTAGATTAGCTTTGATAGATTCAATAACAAATTTACCAGTTCGCAGCCGAGACACATTTAGAAGATCGGCTATAAGGTAGACCATACGCTGCGAGCTTGTAAACGCTTGATTGAGCAGTTTTTCTTGCATCGGCTTCACGTCGCCGGCGTCTCCTTCAAGCACCATGCTCAAGTAGCCTTTTACTGACGTCAGCGGCGTTCGCAATTGGTGTGACGCCATACTGATAAACTCGTCTTTTGTCTCATCCATCTCTTTTAGCTTTTCATTGGTATGTCGCAACTTCTTTGTCGCATCATCAACCTTCTGCTGCAGAGTAACGTTAAACTTCTCTATCTCTTCAAACCGAAGCGCATTTTGGATAGCGATAACGAGCTCGTTAGCAATAATCTCAATGGCTTTAACATCTTGCCGGCCATAAAGGCTCCCGCTTCGCTTGGTGCCAAGCATTAGGTAACCGACGCCCTCTAAATCGTATTCAACTGTCGTAACAAGACGTGTAAGCACGGCTATATCGTTTTTCCGCAACAAATCTCTGAGCTCAGTCTGATCCTCGTCTAGATCATCAGTGACAATAACCTGCTGATGCACACGAGAGACTAACTTACCAATTTGCTCGATATCTTCGTTGTTGAATTTTTTTGTATCTTCACCAATAATGCGGTTGTCTATATATTGGGTCTTCCGCAAGCTAAACGCACAAATCATGGATTTTAAGTGAGATTTAATAACCGAAGTAGTTTCAACTAAGAGTGGTTCAACATCAACCTTAGAGACTAATACCTTATTAAGTTCGTCAAGGAGCTCTTGTGGGTCGTATGCATCCCGATAAAATAATGCATTAGACAGCTTGTCGAAAAAACTCTTTACTGGTTGAAATATAAAGGCAAGTAAAACTGCAGTTGCTGTGAATAGAATTTGCTGAGACAGAAGTAAGTTCAAATCATTGTTAGTTAAAAAGTTAACCAGCAAAAAAGCAAAAAATGAAAATAAAGAGGCTACTAAAAATATTGATAGTAGATACCCTATTGATCGAGCGACTATCAACTTTACATCGAACAGCCTATGTTTAACTATAAGATATCCAATAACCAGTACAAAGAAAATGCTATAAGCAGGATTTAGAACCACTAGACTTACATTTCGGAATAGAACCGGTAGCACAAACCCCGTAATCGGTGCCAATAGCAACATAGGACCGATAGCAATAAGAATAAATGCATGCTGTAATCGCTCGCGACCACGAGAGCGTCTTATATTTTTTGCGAGAAAAATAAGAGAAGTCAAGAGAAACACCAGAAGGTGAAAGACAAAAAACAGTACGCCAATGCCCGGCACTGGAGCAGGGTTCTGGCCTTCATTCAGGCCGGAAAATATAAAGGGTGTGAAATCAAGTATAATAATCGCAAGTGTTGCGAGAATGCCAGCTTTTTGAAGTGGTGTAAGCTCTTTTTTTGTATTTTTTAGTTTGGTTACTAGGTAGTAGACTAGCGCAACTGCTGCTGATGAGGACGCTATGACTATACGTATATATAACAACCTATCGTCTGTTTGAAGTGATAGGTGATTAGCTGTTATATAAGATGCTAGACAGAGCGATAGCAGTCCGTATAGTCTGTTTACAATATGTTTTGGATTACGGCTAAATACAAATAGTCCTGATAAAACTGTTACTATAACGCCTGTGCTCAATACTACAACTTCTACCATTTCAGGACATTATAGTTGAAGTAGTGATGTAAATGAAAACCGCTTTTGTTTACTAAGAAGTTTATTCTTTGTTTTTTATGAATTCTAGAAATGTCCTGAGTGAATCTCTTCGAGACATCTGCGGCTGTAAACTCATAATATTCTTTGGTGAGTATGTGTATCTTCCAGATGGCAGATCACGCTCAAGAATAATCTCTCGGATAGCTACTGCTGCTAATGCTCCCCCTACGGATGCAGTAACACCTAGTTGAGGTATTCCTCCTAACTCCTTGCCGATATCCATGGACGAGCGCAGTAAGCGAGGGGTAACATTTCGGACCCCTACGAGTTTAAGCATGAACTTTCCTCGCTCTGCATCAGTAAAATCATTATCAGCTAACTTCTGAACTTCTCGTGTGTTAAGTTTTCCGTTGAAGGGTTCTGTCTTTTCAGTATCATAACGTTCAACATCCAAAACTGCCTTGTCTCCAGCATCTGTTGCCATTACCAGCGGAGTTTTTTGTTCTTGGGCAAACAGCCTTAAAGACGCCTTAGCAGGCAAATCATCTACTTCGTCAACTATGACATCGGGCGCAATAGCTGGGTCTGTCAGCTTATCAATATTTTGTCGTGTTACACCATCCGAGAAGTGGACTTGTCTGATATAAGGATCGGCGATACTTATTTTTTTCGCTGCTACGTCTACTTTCTTTGAGCCGACGTCCTGCATTGTAGCGTTGATGCGATTGAGGTTGGAAGGCTCGAGAATGTCCATATCCCCAACAGTAAGTGTTCCACCAATACCAGACTGAACAAGCTTATCAACCACGTTACTGCCAACACTTAGACCAAAAACGGCGATACTTGCATCATACAATTGCCTCTGCTCATCGTTAGTTATGAGATGGCGGTTTCGAGATGTTCGCAAGTCTCGTAAATCTTTCTGTTCGGGATACCGCATAAGCTCTTTACTCCAAGGGAACAGAACCCATCTTCCAAACTCTTTGCCTCTGTTTATTATTTCTTGAGTGTATTCTGTTCTTGCAACAGAGTCATCTATTGCCTCAGGGTGACGGAGCTCGAAAAGATTATTAGCAATAACTAGAGCTTGATCGCTTACCGAAGATACATTACCACTTTTTACAAGAGAGCTGAGCTCGTCAATATCTTCTGAGCTTGATAAGTCAAAAGACGATGGCTGAGACCATTCTTTTGCTTCACCCTGATATCCACCTAGAAAAGCATCCAGGGATTCATCGTTAGAAACTTCTGCAGATCTCATGAATCACTTCTTTCGCGCTCAAACGCTTCAATTATTAGCTTTCGGGCATCAAATACTTCATTACTCATCTGCTCACGAACAAGTCCATCAGTGTAGAAAACAAGACTTTGGGCGAGTTTTCGTTTTGCGACATTTGATTCAGTCGTCACATAGGCCTCAAAAATATTATCGATAAATTGATCCGGCATCGTTAATAGCGGTCTTAATTTAACGCCCCGTTCCACACGAGCATCATTTATGTCAGTATCCTCACCTAGTACTAGAAAATTTGCTTCACTCAAGCGTGGCGTTAAAACTTGGTGCGTTGCCGAGACTAGACTAAAAAAGAAAGCTTCATCTCTTCCCATAGAACCGTGAATAACGTTTCGAAAAAGTTCAAATATAGCACGCGGAGCAGCGTCTTTTGTCTTTGCTAAAGCTGATATCTCCTTCATATTATATCCCTCCGACTCAAGATGGTGTAATTTAGCGAGACCCTCTTTTGATAAATTAGCCTTGCATATGGAATACGCAGGCAAATCTATAAAACTACCGCCTTCAGGCAAATGTATTTTACGCATACTCGCGCAATCCCGTTCGTCATCTGGGTTTAAAGCTATGTTGTATTCAACGTTGTCACCTCGAGCTTTGTCAATATCTGCAACGAGAGCGCCTGAACTTGTTACTGCATCCTGGTTTACGAACTTCATAGCAACATAACCTTCAGCGTGAATTCGCCAAGCCTCTTGCGCCATAATCAAGCTATCGCTTTCTAAAAAGTTAAAATGCGTATATTGGTCAGGTTCAACTCTACTAAGAGTCTCTTTTGCTTGAGCCGGTGCAATTATTTCTGGTGAGTTGTGATTAGTGGTGGTAGCTAGGGTCATATAATTTTTCAGTTTACATAAAAATACGGCACTACAGCCTGCGATTTATATCACAAGACGTAGCGCCGCATTTATCTTCTAAAGTACCCTGTTATACTAACAAAAGAATTATAAATTGTCAACCATATAATCAAAGTAACTTATTTGCAAATGCACAAAATCGCTATCATAGAAGATGAACACGTCATCGCAGAGATGTATAAAATGAAGCTCAGCAACGATGGGTATCAGGTAGAAGTAGCCAACAATGGTGCTGAAGGCTTTGATCTTATAAAAGCATTCTCCCCTGACCTTGTGCTGCTTGACCTCCGCATGCCCGAGATGTCTGGTGATGAAATGCTAGAAAAGGTTCGGCAAACTAGCTGGGGAAGTAAGCCACGCGTAATTGTCCTGACAAACATCAGCAGAGACGAGGCCCCCAGCACACTGCGATTTCTTGGTGTAGATCGCTATGTGGTAAAAGCGCACCACACTCCCGCCCAAGTCGTGAGTATCGTTGAAGAAATTTTGGGATAATTGAATCGCTTATGCTGTACATCAGCTACCCTCAGTGTGTAGTCTGAGTGTCTATGAGTATTTATGAACCAGCGCACGAGTTTCAGGCAGAGATGGAAGAGCACCTCCCAGAACTTGCCAACATCACCAAAGAACTAAAGTTTATCGGAGCTCGCGTATTTGATACCACAGCGTATACAGACGAATTACTGCGCGAAGATGACATGTCGCCACCCGAGCGTGCTAAAGTCGTTGCCAAGCTTTTAGCCGAATCAACTGAAGAAATATTCAGGCAATCAGAAGATAGCGCAGAACACAGTGCAAACTGGGAAATGACGCATCCACTTTGGTCAGATAAGGTAACGTACGGATATTTGTATCATGAGAAAACACCTGACTGGGAGTTGTTTGATATTGCTTGCGCACCAGTGGTGCTAGACGAGCCCGATAACGACACTATGCTAACAATGCAAATAGAGATAGATAGTGAAGAAATCAACGTATTCGTCGAGGGTGACCAGCTCGACTTTACTCAAGATAGTGAGACAACCGATGGGCAGTACGCAGTAATTAGCCACGTAATAGCTTCTATAAAAGAATTAGACATTAATGAGACAACAGCGGAGTCTCTTTATTGACAGCTGTCAATAAACACTTAGAATATTAAGTATAGTAAACAATAAGGCAAACCCAGATGGCAAAAATTGTCCTCGCAGAAGATGACCAGATGCTGGCAGAAATATACCAGACGCGTCTAGAAATGTCCGGTCAGCATACGTGCAAGGTCGCTCACGACGGACTGAGTGCACTGACGATGATTCACTCAGAAATGCCTGACCTAGTATTGCTCGACCTGATGATGCCGCAGCTCTCTGGTGATCAAGTACTTGAACAGATGCGCCAAACTGATTGGGGTAAAGACATTAAGGCGATTTTCTTGACCAATATTAGCGAGTCAGAGGCGCCACTAAGCCTGAAAGATCTCGATTTTGAGCGCTATATTGTTAAGGTAAGCCTCAAGCAAAACGACTTGGTAGATATCGTCAACGAAACACTTGGGTTAAAAAAGTCGCCAGCTTAGAATCTGCCAGAGAAATTGTAATTACAGCAGAATTTACGTAATATGAGACCATGGCTACCAAAATTGCGATAGTCGAGGACGATCCAGCTATAGCCCAGATGTATCGAATGAAGTTCGAGACCGAAGGGTACGAGGTAGAGACTGCCGAAAATGGTGTACTAGGACTTGAACTAGCTGAAGATATGCGTCCAGACGTTATCCTGCTAGACCTCATGATGCCTGAAATGGGCGGCGACGAAATGCTTCAAAAACTTCGTCAAACCGACTGGGGTAAAGACATTAAAGTGATTATCCTGACGAACATGGGTGAACAAGAAGCGCCACCAATTATTAAAGAATTAGACGTAAAACGATTTATCGTAAAGGCCGACATGACCCCACGCCAAGTCGCTGAGATGGTCAAAGCTGAGCTAGCTGAGTAGCTTCTAACTGTTACAATAAAACCTATGGATATAGCTATTTTGGGCTTCGACAGGCAGGGTCGTTCGGCATACAACTACTGGGCATCTGCAGATAATTCTATTACGATATGTGACAAAAAATCAGATATATCGGTACCTGAAGATGCGGCTACGCAACTGGGTGAAGAATATCTAAAAAATCTAGATAGATTTGACTTGCTTGTCCGTACTCCAGGATTACACCCGCGTGATATACAAAAAGCTAATCCGAGCAAACCGGATATTATCGATAAAGTCACCACTGTCACAAATGAGTTTATGAGAGTTTGCCCCAGTAAAAATATCATCGGTATAACTGGCACAAAAGGCAAAGGAACGACCAGTACGTTGGTTGCAAATATGCTTGAAGCTGCTGGTAAACGAGTTCACCTCGGTGGTAATATCGGCATCGCACCCTTAGACATGCTACAAGATTCAATACAGCCTGATGATTGGGTAGTGCTTGAGCTGGCCAACTATCAACTGATTGATATTGTCCACTCACCTGCCATCGCAGTTTGCCTCATGATTGCGCCAGAACACCTCGACTGGCATGGATCACTGGACGAATACCTACGGGCTAAACAACAATTGTTCCTCTACCAGTCGGAGGAGGATGTTGCCATATACAAAGCAACTGATAATCGCTCTATGCAGCTTGCTAGCAGTAGTATCGGTAAAACTGTGCCGTATATGGCCAAGCCGGGCGCAATCGTAGAGAATGATGCTATTGTGATTGACCAGAAGAAAGTATGCCGTGTTTCTGACATTCCTCTGCTTGGCGCTCACAACATTGAAAACGTCTGCGCAGCAATTACCTGCGCATGGCAAGTTGTACAAGATCCAGCGGCGATACGCGAAGCTACTCGAAACACTACTGCGCTTCCTTTTCGGATTGAAGAACGCCGAACAGTGAATGGCGTCACATACTACAACGACTCATTCGCCACAAACCCTGACGCAACAATTGCCGCCATAAAAGCGGTCGACCAGCCAAAAGTTTTGTTACTGGGTGGATATGATAGAGGGCTCGATTTTACTGAGCTCGCTTCTTGCATCGCCAGCAAAACACACCACGTAAAACATGTTGTGTTGTATGGCGCTACAAAACAGCGACTTGCTGATGCGCTTACGCAGGCTCACTACTCTGCCATTACTGTCTTAGATGCAGTAGAAAATATGTCAAAGGTCATAGAGACTGCAAATTCGGTAGTTAGCCAAGGAGATGCGGTTGTTCTCTCCCCCGCCTCCGCAAGCTTTGACATGTTTAAGAATTTCGAGGTACGCGGTCAGGCCTTTAACCAAGCTGTGGAGAGCCTATGAGTCATTTTCAACGCTTTATTTTTTCTTCCTACCACTTTGACGAATCATCTAAACAAGCCGTCTTCACTTACAGCCTCGATGACAAAATACAGTTTGAAGAGCGCTACACGTTCGACTTTACCTTTGCTGACTATGACCAAGCAGCTTTAGATCGAGCGCTACAGAATCTCTTCTTTATGGCTGGTGTCTCCTACTACAAAATGTACCTACCGCCAGAAATCATCACAAAAAACGGGCAGCTCAATACTGAAGATGCAAAGTTCTTTCGTGAGGTCTACCAAAAGGGTTTAGGCGAATTCTTCTACACAAACAGGCTCGACCCACGCACTGAGATTCCCTTCGTTGCCAACGCAGAAGACGAAACAGCAGTTTCTGTCCATGGATCTTCTCCGCACGGACAGTTAGTAGCACTGGGCGGCGGAAAAGATTCATTGGTCAGCGTGGAGTTCTTGCGTGACCTACCAAACGTTGCGACCTGGAGCCTTGGCCACCGCCAACAGCTTGAGCCACTCGTAGAAAAAGTCGGACTTCCTCATATGTGGGTTGATCGACAATTAGACAAAAAAATCGGTGAGCTAAATCAAAAGGATGCGCTCAATGGACATGTGCCGATTTCAGCAATACTAGCTTGCGTCGGTACAGTAGTTGCTATCCTGTCTGGAAGATCTGATGTTGTAGTTTCGAACGAATATTCAGCAAATGAGCCGAACCTAACCTACCAAGGTATACCGATCAACCATCAGTATTCGAAATCGCAAGACTTTGAAGAGCAGTATCAAAACCTCCTCAAGCGTCACTTCGATACAACGCAACACTACTATTCGTTTTTGCGACCACTGAGTGATCTGCATATTGCGGAGCTATTTGTAAAAAGAGGCTTTTTACGCAAATATCAAGACGTCTTTAGCTCTTGTAATCGCGCCTTTACTCAGCACAGTGATCGAATGTTTTGGTGCGGTGAGTGCCCAAAGTGTGCTTTTACCTTCCTTGCACTGAGCCCGTTTACAGAGCAAAAAAATCTGGAGTCAATATTTGGCAAAAATATGTTCACCGATCCACAACTAGAGCAAACTTATCGAGAGTTGCTGGGAATCCAGGGCGATAAACCGCTGGAGTGTGTTGGTGAAATCAAAGAAGCACAATCAGCATTGAAAATGGCACAAGAAACTCATCCTGAGCTCAAGAAGTATAAGATTTCACTACCAAAAGACTACGACTATCGTCAGCTAATGCCTGATAGTATGCCAGAGGATATACGAGGATTTTTATTATCAGAAGTTAGTTAGTTTGGCTGCTTGCGGCTCGGATAACGTTTTCGAACAATGAGCAGACTGTTAGCGGGCCAACGCCACCTTTTGGTGGCGTAACGATAATATCGTCTCGCTCATATACATCTGGCGCCACATCACCGACTGTCTTGCCGCCCTCACTGGCCACACCAGCATCAACCACTACAGCACCTGTCCGCAGCATATCTGCGTATATAATTGCTGGGCTACCTGTCGCTGTTACGATGATGTCTGCCTCTTCTGTGAGCACTTTCAAATCTTCGGTTTTTCTGCCAGCAACTGTTACTGATAAGTCAGCCGATTCTAATATTTCTTTCAGTGGAGCACCAACTAACTTACCTTGACCAATTAATAGAATATTTTTACCGCGTAACTCAATATTGTAACCAGCCAGCAACCACATGATAGCCATTGGCGTAGCTGGCTGAAAATATTCTGTGCTACCAAGCGCATCAACGTCCTTGCTCGGCTCTACTAATCGAAGAATAGTATCTGTTTCTGCTGTATCTTTGAGCGGTAGCTGCACAATGATGCCGTGTACGGTTGTGTCTTCGTTTAATCTCTTTATAAGCGCAGGTACTTCAGGCTGAGTAACGGCGTGCGCCTCAACTTCTACAAGTATATCTGCGCCGTATTGTTTCTTAAGGCGCACATAGGTGTTTATAACTGGATCATCTTTCGCCTGAATAATGGCAAGTTTTGGATGAATATCGTGCGCTTGAGCAAGGCCACGTACTTGATGTGCTTGACGCGACTTTATATATCCAGCTAGTTCGGTTCCGTTAAGTAGTTTCTGCACGAAAGGTATTGTAGCACGCAAAAACACCCCTGAGAGCGATTACCCGAATCAGGGCAGGCTCATATTGCTGAACGACGAGCGATTTTGGTTCTATCGACCTGATCTGACTCAAAAAATGATTGGCCAGAATCTGTTGGCGCAGGTGCTGCTGCAGGATTTTCAATCCCGCTCATAATGCAGGCGTTCTTTGCAAGTATTTGTGCTGTGAGAAGCTCGCGCTCTCGAGCTTCAATCTGCTCTTTTGCCAACATTGTGCGAGCCAGCTCATGAGTAATGGACTGATATCGTTCTAATGGCGTTTGCGAATTGACTGTTTCCGTAGCTGATTGTTGCGATGGGGCGCTTTCTATAGTAAGTAATGCAGATTGCGCCCTGTGCGGCTGAAGTCTTTTTGGGGTTGTCTGTTTTGGCTGATTTGTCATAGTTTTTTTTGTAGATATACCTATGCGTTTATGTTTATCATAATTTTGCACATCTATATGCGACATTTATCACACGTTTTAACCTAGGCTGAGTTGTAAGGCGTAAAATGACTCAACCCGCTAAAGACCATGGTGTATGCTGACTGCGCAGCAATTACCCGGCTTTTACAGGTGCAGATTCTTTCGTTTACTGATTCATCTATGACAGGGTTTTTACCACCACTGCACACAATCGCGCCAAGAATAACCTCGTCGTAGGCTTGTCTCGCATCATAAAGTTCTGCTTCAGCTTTCGCAATTGCGTGGTCTCTACTGTCAACCGTGTCGGGTGGTAGAGCAGTTACATCTTGTTGTGATTGTTTTGCTTCCATGCAAACGTATTGCCTGTACTTACATATTGTATTAATACAGACTATACGCCTCTATTTGCAGAAATCTAGCCTAATTTTTGTGTAATCTAGCGGTTATGAGGATCGAATGAAATACCGTTTTTCGTCTGCGCAGCAACAACACTTGTGCGTTACCTCTGCACAAACGGAAACTATTTTGAGGGTCGCTGTACTCCTAGCTACAACTAACCTTTAGCTAAATAAACGTACAGCGATTCACAATTTTTGATTGCTTTATAATCGCTTTTTAATTTCAAAAGATCGAGAATTATATTTAAAGTACCGCTGTGTGTCACTATAAATATTTTTCATCATTTTTTTGATTTGCCTAAAGGTGTTTTAAGAAGTCTTTTACTCTACGAGTGTAATCATGTAATGTTTAATTAGGAATTGAAACTTTGTCATTTGAAGTCCAAAATACCTCCCAATCGTGTAAATCCTTGTGAGCCTCTTGGGCATCGCCAAAATTACGCTCCCTAAGTCTTTTATCTTTATGGAAAGGAATATCTGGATATTTGTCCTTAAAGAACTTTGCGGTCTGAAGACATCTTTTCAAGTCTGATGAGTAGATTGCGTCTGCTGAATCGTGAAAATTATCAGCAGCAACTTTAGCTTGATGTACTCCATTATCGTTTAATTCTGAATTAAACCAACTTTGAACAATTCCATCTACACTTTCCTGTGCCTCACCGTGTCTAATTAATATTAGTTTCATCAATCTACTATATCGAATAAACAGAGCGAATTTAACTCTGTTTTAAGTATAAGCACAATGGAGGGCCACCGTACTTCTTGTTGCAACTATTTTTCAGCAGGATGACGGGAGAATCAAGCTTTCCTGAATAGATAGTTTGAAGCTGTCGTTCTGTAACCAACTCCCCTCATTGTCTTTAGGAGCATCGACTCTGGAGGATGTGAACCTTTTTTTGGTATAAAATATTTGTCCAAGTCTGTTTCTTTAATCGACCACCTGCCTTTTGTTTGGGCCGCTACGGCAATAAGTGTGTAATCTGGATCAAGAAAAGCTAACCCCGCATCGGCGTGACTGTTATTTACTAGCAATAATCCGCCTGGCTTTAAATACATTTTGCAGTCCTGTGATACAAACCCTGCGTACTGGGAGACTAATATATCAAATTTCCCAATGTTTATTGGGAGCTTCTTAGAATAGTCTTGCTGAAAAGCTTGAATAGAAGAGTCTTCTTTGTATTCTTTATTTTTATCGACCCAATTTTTAATTTCTGGGTCTTCAAAAAATGATTGTATACGCCTGTCATTATCAATGTAAACAGTCTTCGGGAATATCAAACTGGGAGTAATATGAACGAAACTGCCAGGATAAATAGCAGATTTAGGGTTGTATTTTTCCTTTATTGCTCTAAATAAACCTGGTCGCTCCGTCTTATTATCGACAAAATATTTTGTGTATATTTTCAGGTTTTTGTCCATATGTATAGTCTAACAAAAAACAGAGACAAATTATCTCTGTTTTAAGCGTTAACGTAGTGGAGGGTCACCGTGGTTCTTGTAGTAGCTAAAATAAAAGCATCACAATACATAAGCCTACACTTGCAGCTGAAATGAAACGCTGATTTTTTGTCCTTCGGTTATTTTTTCAGATTTTCTAATCTTGGCGGGCAGCGCAATAAATAACGGCCCATCTTTAATTGGCATCACTGAGCTCTTCCAAACAGTATTATTTATCTTAAATTCAGACTTCAAAAGCACTGGCCAAATATCTTTGAGTATAGGTCTTAAATCCTTAGCAAGGGATTCTTCAAGTTCAACATAATACCAACCATATTTTCCAGGAAAACGCTTAACAGTATTAGTTGCTTTGAAAGTTGTCATTACGATCATAATACCAAAAATAGAGACACGATGTCTCTATTTAAGCGTTTACGTAATGGAGGGCCAGGAGGGACTCGAACCCTCGACACCCTGCTTAAGAGGCAGGTGCTCTAACCAGCTGAGCTACTGGCCCGTATATTTTTCATAACATACGAACAGAGAGACTATACCAACTTCTCCCTGTTATTTCAATCTTTTATCTGCTAGAATAACGCTCGTTGCCACTTTGTTGCTACAATAAGATGGCCGAAAGTTTGCACCGGTAGCTCAGTGGATTAGAGCACTGGTCTTCGGAACCAGGTGTCGTAGGTTCGAATCCTACCCGGTGCACCAATGTAAATGCTGGTCTTGATGGCCAGCTTTTTCATTGGTTGCTCGCTTAAGCGAGCTTTTGAGCTACCGAGCAGGAGCGTGTCATATAAAAATAATGACCCTTCCGAAAGAAATCGTTTTTGCTGCAGCTCAGGTTAAATTATATATCTAAAAAGAAAACCGTCTAAAACGGGGCACGAGTTCACCCTCATATTCAACCTGCTCAACCCACTCATGAACTGGACGTGTAAATTCTATTTCTAACCCATAAAGCGCCTTGTACGTCACGACTACAGACTCATCAGACCCCATGATACTAAGTTTTTTTACTTCATAACGTATGTTTTGGATACTTGTAGTGTGTATACAAAGCACCAACCGCTACGAGCTCACCAGCTTCTTCTAACTTTTCTCGCAACTCTAAGTCGTTCTTTTCCATGTCAATACATTGTACCAACTAGCTAGCTACAATAAGCTACTTTTTAAGGCTGTACGATTTTATAAGCTGCAGCAATCCATGAGATTGACCAATTAGCAATATCAAAATACTTAACAAGTTAAGTGTTTTATACTTGTAATAAGACAAGGAAGGCACAGCCGTCCAGATAGAGAGCTTACTAATGGCCCAGCAAAAGTTTGCCAGGCCCTGGCTATAACTGGCGAGGAAAACGAGGTGCTATTGAATGAAGAAGCTGTTGTCCTGAAACAGAAAAACAATCACTACTCCACGACAAGTAGTCCCCGGATTGGTATACAGAAAAATCCACACGCCTTGTGGCGTTTTTCACAGAAGTAAGCGGCTATTTAGCCTACTCGTCCTAGCGTGCTATCATGCCCTCATGTATAAAAAAATAGTAGTAGCCGGAGCAATTATCGGTGTTTTGCTCGTGATCGCCTTCGGCGTCGCAATGGTAAACCAAGCGACCGACACAACAAACGATACGAACGATCAAAAAGCACAGGAAGAGGCGATTTCTAAGGCAAGATCCTACGAACCAGAAGAGGTATGTACCCAAGCGATAACTCCAGCGATACACGCTGAGACTGGTGCAGAGTTTGCCTTTCCAAGCGGCTGTCTAGCCCCTGGCTGGAAAGCCTCAGAATAATTACTCCGAGTAAACTATGTGTTGTTCGACTAGAAAAGTGAAGATTGGCGTCAGGCTAGATCTAGTTACTTGTTTTTGAGATTGTCTTTATTGTCTTTATTGTCTTTTGGTGCTTCTAGCAGCCGTTGTGTTTGCTCAGGCTGGTGCAAGATGCTCTGTAGCAGCTCCAGCAAGTTCTGAGCGTGCTCCCGGCTCATGCCAACTCGAGAAACTATCATAGGCTTGCCCATTGGCCCAGCCGATTGCATGAAATTTATCACTGCCCCGTGCCTGTTAGCTGAAGCATGTGTAACATCGGTATAAATCACTCTTGCGTCTTGCGGCAAAACGAAAGCGCCGGCCTGCTGAGTGTTGTCCGCAAAGCTCTGCATAGAAGCATCTTCTTTATCATATCCAGCGAGATTCCAAAGCTTGGCTGCAGTGTCATCACTTAAATCAAAATGGCTTATAAGAAGTAGCAGTATTTCTTCATCAGGACGTGCCTCACCATTCTCATACTTCGCCAAGACCTCAACATCTACTTCAACCGAGCCGGAGACTTCCGCTATACTTTGCCGTAAGCGAAGTCGAATATTCTTAAGTTCTACCCCCAGCGACTTATACAGTTTTTGTTGATAGTTGTTTTCGCCCATATGATACCTATGGTACGCCTGCAAGCAAATGTGCGCAAGATATTTCGACACAAATATCAACGCCTTCAGGGTGGTGAGAACACGTAAAACGAGTATACTGAAACTACATGTATGTACTTGAAAATGTTCCGCTACCAGCTTACTCAACCATGCGCGTAGGCGGAAACGCTCGCTACCTCTCCGACATTACAAATGCATTTGAAATTTCTGATGCAGTTGCATTTGCCGAAAAAAAGCAAGTCCCGATTCTAATGATTGGATCAGGCAGTAACGTCATATGGCGTGATGAGGGATTTGAAGGGCTAGTGCTTATCAACAAGATTCCAGGGTTTGAGATAAGTTCATTCGACGAATCAGCATCCTACGTAACGGTTGGCAGTGGCGAAGACTGGGATAGCGTGGTCGAGAGAACTGTAGCAGCTGGGCTGAGCGGTATCGAACAACTCTCTTTAATACCCGGAACAACTGGAGCAACACCGGTGCAAAATGTCGGCGCCTACGGCCAAGAAATTAGTAACGTTCTCATGACACTACAAGCCTACGATTTACATGAGAAAACACTGGTAACGATGACCGCTTCTGACTGTGAGTTTGGTTACCGGACTAGCCGCTTTAAGACTACTGATAGAGATCGGTTTTTAATTACATCTATCTCGCTGATTCTGTCGAAGCGCCCACCAATCCCACCTTTTTATCATGCGGTGGAGCGATATCTGAAAGAACACGACATGGCAGAACACAGTGCAACAAACATTAGAAAAGCAGTTATCGACATCAGGACCTCGAAACTTCCCGATCCCGCACGCATAAATAACGCAGGCTCATTCTTTAAGAACCCCTACATTGCCCGCTCAAAACTCACCCAACTGCGCGCTGATTATCCAGATATCGCCTATTGGGACGTAGATGAATATAATGTAAAGCTATCTGCAGCTTGGCTGATCGAACAGGCCGGTTTTAAAGGTGCTCAAGACGAAGAAACCGGTATGGCGACCTGGCCAACTCAGCCACTCGTACTAGTGAACCAACATGCAAAAACAGCTGCTCAAGTATTGGCATTTCGAGATAAGATTACCGACGCCGTGCAAGAAAGATTCTCTATAGAACTGGAGCAAGAGCCAGAACTACTGCCGTAATGCTTCAAAGAGCTTGTGTTTGTTTAGTAGTTTGTTGTTACAATTTATGGCTATGAGCGAACGACATGGCGAAGATTTTTTTAAGCAAGCAGCTCCAGAACAGCTTGACTCATTATTTGACTGCCTACTACTGGCTGATCATGAATCGCAAGAATTTGCTGATTGCCTGCAAGAGCTAAGTTATGAAGCGTATGCTTCTGGCTTCGTAACAAGAGACGGTGTTGAGAAAATAAAAACAAGCTCCGAAGCAGCAATAAGTGCGACCACGACAGCTGTTATTTTTGGGTTCGCGCAAGATGATGCCAGCTTTGATGACAAGATGAGGCTTGCGCATGAGCTGGTGGAGTCTGATGAAATACTGCGTATGAATATATACGCAAAAATACTTGGCAAGGACATTGGTGATGAACCTTTAGAAATAGATGCGGAAACGTTTCATGGATACCACACTTATGGTATCGACAACCCGGAAAATAGTGATGCACTAGAAGCGATTGTTAGCTCGATACTATCCGATTACGAAGTACACATGCGTAGCGATCTCAATATTTTTATTGGCAATCTACTATTTGATGATAGCGAATAGGTATCTTATTCTTTGTGCGCTGAAGGTAGCGGCAATGCTGAAGCAAGCTCTAAGACGTGTGCCCGCAGCAGCTCAAGCTTTTTGTCGTCATTTCTATGTTCAACCGCTGAGTGCATAAGATCTGCGATCTGAGCCATATCATCCTCCTTCATGCCACGGCTAGTAATGGCTGGTGTTCCAAGGCGGAGGCCACTTGGTCGGAACGGGGGTAATGGATCATCTGGTACAGCATTTTTGTTCATGATCAAGCCAACCTTCTCTAAGGCTGCTTCTGCTTCATTCCCATCTATGTCAAATGATTGTTTGACATTCACCAGTATTAAATGATTATCGGTGCCACCTGTAACCATACGAAATCCACGTGAGTCGAGCTCGGTAGCGAGTCGTTTTGCATTGGCTACCACTTGCTTTGCGTAATTGTGGAACTCTGGTTGAAGCGCTTCATGAAAGGCAACTGCCTTGCCGGCCACCGCATGCATCTGTGGTCCACCCTGAACCCCAGGAAATACCGTTCTATCGATAATGGTTGGTAAATTATCTACTGTCTTTTCGGGTTTTTTTAACGGGTTATCGACTGTTCCCTGGCTCAGTATCATGCCGCCGCGCGGCCCGCGCATGGTTTTATGCGTCGTTGTCGTCATGATATGGAAGCCGTGGTCGAATGGGTTCGCCAACACCTTACCAGCTATTAATCCAGCGATATGAGCCATGTCTGCCATTAGTACAGCGCCAACTTCGTGTCCAATTTCGCTAAACTTCTGATAATCCAACTCGCGTGGATAGGCGCTAAAGCCGGCAAGGATAATCTTTGGCTTATGCTTTTTGGCTAAATCATAAAGCTGATCATAGTCGATTTCTCCGGTATCGATATTTTTCATACCGTAGCGAATAAAGTTGTACTGCCTAGCTAATACGGTGACTGGATGACCGTGTGTTAGATGACCACCATGGCCAAGATCCATAGCCAATACGGTGTCTCCTGGCTGTAGCCATGCATGATAGACCGCTTCGTTTGCCTGCGCGCCACTGTGTGGCTGTACGTTTGCGTGAGCGCAACCAAACAGTTGTTTGGCTCTATCAATAGCTAGCTGCTCAACCTTGTCGGTATTTTCTTGCCCAGCATAGTAACGCTTGCCCGGGTAGCCTTCCGAGTACTTGTCAGTGAAAACACTTCCCAGTGCGTCCAGCACCTGTCGACTCACATGATTCTCGCTTGGTATCAGCGTAAACGTTTCGGACTGACGTTTCTGCTCAGCGTTTAACAGTTCGTCAATAACTTTGTCGCGCATTGGATTTTTTTCTCCTTTGCTTCTATTGTAGCAATATTTCGGGCCTGGTTATATATATCACCAAATGTTTGACATTTATATCTTCGGAGATATAATTATGGCGCAGATGGTTAAGACAAACGAAAAAATAGGCCAATTAATTTATCAGGTACGGCAACAGCGTGGCCTCACGCAAGCTGAATTTGCCCGTAAACTAGGGACCTCCCAGTCCGCAGTCAACCGCATGGAAAACGGCAAACAGAATATGAGCCTCGAAACCATAGCAAGAATTAGTGATGTGCTAAAAAAGCCGCTCATTACCGTAAGTGGTCAAGCGACAAACCTTCGAGTTAAGGGCGGCGGCAAGTTATCCGGGACGGTAGAGACGAAAACAGCTAAAAACAGTGCGGTCGCTCTCTTGTGTGCTAGCCTTCTTAATAAGGGTACGACTCGACTACTTCGAGTTCCGCAAATTGAAGAAGTTTATAGAATTATTGAAGTACTCGAAAGCCTTGGCGTCAAAGTTCGCTGGTATGGTGGCAGTAATCTTGAGATAAAGCCACCAGAAAAGCTAAAGATCAATCAAATCAACGAAGGTGCCGCTAAGAGAACCCGAAGTGTAATTATGCTCGCTGGCGTACTAATGCATGAGTTCAAAGAGTTCAAAATCCCCTACGCTGGTGGTTGTAAACTCGGTAAACGCTCGATCCAGGCCCACATATATGCACTCGAGGACTTTGGTTTAAATACTGTTGTCAAGACGGCGCGCTATCACATGAAAGTATCCCGGAGCGCTGGTCCAACAACAACCGTCTTATACGAAATGGGTGAAACGCCAACCGAAAACGCCCTGTTTGCAGCAGCTCGTATGCCCGGTAAAAGTACCATTCGGCTTGCTTCTTCAAACTACAATATTCAAGATGTCTGCCATTTCCTCAAAAAACTCGGTATAAAAGTGTCTGGCATCGGAACCTCTGACTTAGTAATAGAGGGCCAGTCAAACATCCGTAAAAATGTATCCTATAGCATTGGTGAGGATCCGATTGATGCGATGTTTTTTCTTACGGCTGGCGTCGTCACCAACTCAAAGCTTACAGTCGCGCGGTGCCCGATAGACTTTCTTGAGGTTGAGTTACTCAAGCTCGAGAAGATGGGGCTAAAAATACAGCGGAGTAAACAGTACTTGAGCGAAAATAACCATACGAAGCTATCAGATGTAACAGTCTATCCACATAACGGATCGCTGGTTGCTCTCGAGGACAAAATTCATCCACTGCCATATCCAGGATTGCTGCCAGATAATCTATCATTTTTCGTGCCAATTGCTTCGGTCGCAAAAGGTACAACCCTTATTCACGATTGGATGTATGAGAACCGCGCCATTTATTTCACTGAGATGAGCAAGCTTGGCTCTAATGTAGAGCTGGTTGATGCTCACCGAGTATACGTCCACGGAAAGACAAACTTCACTCCTGGAGACGTTACCTGCCCACCAGCACTACGACCAGCGGCTATACTGCTGATCGGCATGCTAGCCGCAAAAGGAACATCTACGCTACGTAACGTTTACTCAATAAATCGAGGGTATGAAAAAGTGGCAAGCCGGCTAAACGACCTCGGAGCTGATATTGAGATAATGCACGAGCTATAAGCCGAGGTAGTTATTTCTTCTTACTAGCCGTAGCAGGTGTTAATGCAGCCACTGCAGAGGCGAGTAACAATCCAAGTAAACCGTATACGATCATGGCAAACAAGGTTGAGAATTCAAAAACAAACTGGTTTTCAAACGTCTGAGTTGGAAATATTCCGCGGAACGGCTCTAGTAGTACAGCGCTCATTTCGTACACCCAGGAGACGAAGCCTGCAGTCTCACTAGCACCGAACAGACGAAGCACAAATCGCAAGCCAAGAATCGCTAACACTGTACCTACGAATAGATTAATAAGGTTGGTAGTTAAACTTATAAGTCGCATGTAACTCTCCTCTTATTTATATATTTACAGTATAACCGAGATTGCAAGTCAAATTAAATCTTACTTACTAATCTGATATAATCTCTCTGTTGCCCTTGCGAGAGTCGTATAACGGCTAATATGCCTGCCTTCCAAGCAGGCGATGAGGGTTCGATTCCCTCCTCTCGCACCATTCAGTTTAGATATTGCATATCAACATATCCTTGTAACACGTCGTGCAAAAAAGTATGCCCCGGTAGCTCAGCTGGATAGAGCAAGACGGTTCTAACGTCAAGGTCGGGGGTTCGAGTCCCTCCCGGGGTACCAATGTATAAATCGACCCTTGTGGTCGGTTTTTTCATTGGTGGTTCGCGTAAGCGAACACGAACCTTAGGGTTCGGCGAAGTGAGAGATAACGCAGGAGTTTACTCCGAGTAAGCTCGAAAGAAGGAGCGATAGCGATGCTCCCTCCCGGGGCACCAGGTGAAATATAAACCACCCTCTAGTTGGGTGGTTTATATTTCACCTCGATTCGTCGAGTAAGGGCTCGAAGCAAAAGCGAGCCTATCGCGAGCGGGGGTTCGGTGACACGAGTTGACGCACAAGAATACCATTCTGAGCATCAATGAAGTGGCAACGATGTCGTCCCTCCCGGGGTACCAAACATACGCTCATACTTGCCGTGGGGTTTTTATTGAGCAACTTTATAAGCAGAAATCAGCAATTTGTGTTTGCAAAGAAGGCTGATACCCGTTATAATCACCCCTGTTTTACTAGTTTATGGCGGGTGTAGCTCAGTTGGTTAGAGCGCCTGGTTGTGGTCTAGGAGGCCGTGGGTTCGAGACCCATCACTCGCCCCAAAATATTACCCATTATAAGAAGACTTCATGAACGAGGTCTTTTTTTGTGTATATAGCTTATAGATACCATGTATCAACTATTTATTTTGTTATACTAGTCTCTAGATTAGACACAATACATAAAGGAGACCTCATGCTGAAGCAAATCCGATCATTCTTTCGGGAGTACCGACAACTGGCTTTTACTATTGCGGCGATTATTCTAGCCCTTGGACTCCAACTTAGCTCCCAGCAAACAGCTACCAATTGGGTGCTTGGTGTTGCCGCCAGTATTATGCTGGTCTTTTTGACTATCGATATGGTACGAACATTGCGCGAAGGCAGTGTTGGCGTCGACATTCTTGCAGCGACCGCAATCTTGACCGCGGTCATTCTCGGTGAATACTGGGCAGGCATGGTGATTGTCTTGATGCTCACCGGTGGTGAAGCCCTGGAAGATTATGCTGAAAAACGAGCAAAAAGTGAATTAACGTCCTTGATTGAACGGAAGCCACACAAAGCCCATATCGTACGGCGTGGAAAACGCGAAGATATCTCTGTTTCAAAAATTAAAACCAAAGATCGGTTAATTATTTTACCTGGTGAGGTTATACCGGTAGATGGAGTCGTCATCGACGGCGAGTCGAGTGTTGATGAATCGAGCTTGACTGGTGAAAGCTTGCCGGTTGTAGCCAAGAAGGGTTACAAAGTCCTTAGTGGCTCTATTAATATCGACGGCGAGCTAACAATTGAAGCCGCCCAAACAGCCGCCAACAGCCAATACGAGCAGATTATTAAGCTTGTACAATCTGCCAACGCCAGCAAAGCCCCGTTTGTGCGTATGGCCGATCGGTTCGCTGTTCCCTTCACTATCGTGGCCTACATCATTGCTGCATCCGCCTGGATTGTATCTGGCGACCCTGTACGCTTCCTCATGGTGCTTGTTGTTGCGACTCCATGCCCACTGATACTTGGCGCACCAATCGCTCTTATATCGGGGATGAGCCGAGCAGCTAAGCACGGTATTATTGTACGGACTGGGTCAGCGATGGAGCGACTAGCCAACATCAATACTATGGCGTTTGATAAAACTGGCACGCTCACGCTCGGCACGCCAAAAGTTGAATCAGTTATTGCCCACAAAGGCTTCACCAAAAGTGATATCTTGACCTACGCGGCAGCGCTAGAACAAAGCTCTACTCACATACTAGCCAAGGCGGTCGTCGAACATGCAGAGAACAAGCACTTATCGGTAACCAAGGCCAAGCACGTCCGCGAAACGGCTGGCCACGGTCTAACTGGCCGAATGAATGGCAAAACGATTGCTATTGGTCGGCTTTCTTTCTTAGATTCTGTTGGCGTGGACGTGCCAGAAAAGGTGAAAACCCAGGTCGACACAACCACTACTTTCATATCCTTCGACAATAAACTAGCTGGCAGCATATCATTCACGGACAAAATACGGCCCGAAACCAAGTCAATGCTTCAGCGCATTCATAAATCTGGCATAGCACACACGATGATGGTGACTGGCGACTCTTCAGCTGTTGCGCACAAAATTGCCAAGAAGCTTGGTATTGAAACGGTAAAGGCAGAATGCTTACCGGCAGACAAGATTCTCGCCATAGAGAGAGCCGAACATCAGCCGGTTGGCTTTGTTGGTGACGGCGTCAACGATGCTCCAGTCCTGACTACCGCTGATATTGGCATAGCTCTAGGTGCCCGCGGATCAACAGCAGCCAGTGAGTCTGCAGACGTGGTTATTATGCAAGATGATGTCAGCAAAGTCGCCGATAGCGTAGAAATCGCCAACCGAACCTTTGCTATCGCTCGCCAAAGTATTCTCATTGGTATTTTCTTGAGCATCGGCTTGATGGTTATATTTTGGAGCGGTCGCTTTAGCCCGCTGCAAGGTGCGTTTGTTCAAGAAGTTGTAGATATTGTGGTTATTATAAATGCTTTACGTGCGCATGGAGCATGGCAGAGCTTCCGGAAGGGCAAACAGCTCAAGCCACAAGCAGCAACACAATAACGACTGCTGGAACAGTAACGTTATCTAGACCTCGCGGTGAAACGTTTTCTACGATTGTCGCTACCAGTGGTATAGCGCCGATGTAGACCAGCATCGTCCCAGTATCGAGCGTTGGCTTGAAGATAGCCGCCATAGTCATAATCAAAACTGACGAAGCATAAAACGTAGCTGTACCCAATAATGTCTTGCGCTGTTTGACTATATTATAAGCTGTCTTCTGCCCAAACCGCGAGCCAATAACTGCGGCCATGCCATCTGCAAAAGCGATATGTAGCACCGTCACTGCGAAGATTGTTTTGGTTGGCTCAATAACTGCAGCCAAAATTATAACTAGTGGCGCAACGATATCACCGATGCTGCTGCGCTGTACGTCAAATAAACTCGGAAATATATGAAAGTAGCGCACCACGACTGCGCCAAGCAGCCCTATCGCCAGAGCAATCCGAATGTCTCCCCATGACATATATATCGGCCAGGTTGCTATAAACGTACCTATCGATATGTGAGCAAGTTTACGAGACGCCTCACCACGCACCAACTTTCTGCTCCAAGCATACTGGTTGAGAACCAAGAGTAAACCAATGCCGATAAGGCTAATGAGAATTTCAAACATCTAACCTCTATTTAAGCGCAGGCGGTGTTTGCACGCAACTATTAAGGCTATTTAGAAAGTGCCCGTTTGATAGACGCAGGGGTTGGGATGAGTACAGGAACTTGGCGCTTATATGATTGAAAATCGTCTTGCTTGCCCCATTTTTTGTTGGCATATTTTTCCAAAAGTGGCACGCCGCTTACAAACAATAGAAGCGCAATAATATATAACGGGCTCACCAAGCCGCCGTAGACGGCCAAGCCACTTAGCGAGGGCAGAACAAATAAATACAGCCCGGTCCATACCATCATCTCTCCAAGATAGTTTGGGTGTCGTGACATTCGCCAAACACCTTCGTCTATCCATTCGTGCTTTTTCGACTTGCCACTGAACTTAAACAAAAACTTTTGATAATCAGCGGTGGCTTCAAGTAGTAACCCAAGTACAAATATAACAATTCCCGCCCACGACAGTGCCGTAACAATCGGGTCTGTTTCTTGCCATAACAAAATACTTGCGACCAACACCACAAACACGCTTACTCCTTGCAGCAACCAGAAACGTAAGAAACTGAAGAACTTATCGCGCATATCATCAAAACGTGAATCCTTGCCCATCTTATTGATTCGGATTAGCAAAAATCCGCCGAGTCGAACCGCCCAGGCCAGTACGGCGATGAGCAATATTGTATGTGCAAGCTCTTGTTCGCTTCTGAAGTAAGCAGCCAATGCGACAACAGCAAAAGTTACCCCATAAGAAATGTCTGTTAATTTATCTGTCTTGAATATAAATGCCGGAACAAACATGAGAATGTTTATACCAACCGATACCGCTAGCGCCCAAAGTAATAAATCCATATATTCAGTATAACGCAAAGTTAGGTTAAGCAAGGTAAGAACCCTATGGAGATTTTCTCTTGAGGTGTTAGAATATAGTCTGCTGATACAAAAACGTATCGATGACACCTATCGGGGTGTGGCGCAGTTGGCTAGCGCGCGCGGTTTGGGACCGTGAGGTCGGAGGTTCGAGTCCTCTCACCCCGACCAATGAAACAAGATCGTCTTCCATGACGGTCTTTTTTCATTCTGTGGTCAGGTTCGAACCTTCAACCGTAGATTCGCCAGCCGGCGAAGCTACTAAGTCGGACGGTTCGGTCATTAGTCTGTTGCCCGAGCCCGTTCGGCGCACAGATTAATGTGCGTTTGCCCTCTCACCCCGACCAAACAAAGAACCTAGGTTATAGTGAGCTTTTTGTTTGGTATAAAAACATACTGAAATAAACCCGACACACTATAGTATGTCGGGTTTATTTCAGGCAATTATCTGCTGTATGTGCTCAATGGAGTGCACCAAGCCGGTTTTACTATCTAGGTCGACAAAGGCGGCGTTGAGCTGCCAGGGCTTGTCTAAGCTTAGCTCATTTTTTGTCAGCTTACCATCGCGCCAGCGTGGTACGACAGAGTCAAACGTTACGCCAAGGCTGGAATGTAACGACCCGCACATACCTACATCAGTCATATGAGCTGTACCTTTTGGCAACACCATAGCATCAGCCGTTGGTACATGCCAATGATCACCGATAACCATTGATACCTTGCCGTCAAGGTAGTACCCAATGATACGTTTCTCGCTACTGAAGTCTCCGTGGAAGTTGACGATACGAGCGATGAAATTTCTATCTTTGTTGCGCTCAAGTATTTCGTCAATCTTATGTAATGGATTAGACGAATCGATCTCTCGCCCAACGGTTGCACCAAGCAAAGATACAACTAGCACGTCACCCTGCTTACTCGGCAGTATCTTCCAACCGTCACCTGAACAATCAGTCATATTAGCTGGACCTATTACTGGCATATTCGGGTCTTTCAGTGCATCGTGGAGCTCAGGATTTTTTGGAGTATGGTTACCGCCTGTAAAGAAATCAATGCCGAGCGCCTGCAACTCGTGCATATCAGCTAACGTCATGCTTTTGCCATCACTTACATTTTCAGCCTGAGCAAGTATTAAGTCTGGCTTATGCGTAGCTTTTATGTTTGGCAATAGCTGAGCAACAGTATCGATACCAGGACGCGCCATTATGTCACCGAGGTAGAGAATCTTCATTATAGGTTATCTCCTGTAGGGACACTGTCCTCAAAGTAATGCAGCTGGTTATTAGAGGAGAGCGCATGAGCTACTTGCTGATGTGTCCAAGTACTCAGGAGTGACCGAGCCTCCTCAAGGTTTACGAAGCGCATCTCATCCAACTCGTCAGCTTGCAAATTGACGCGAGATATACTTGACGCGTCAAGTATTCCGCCGAGAAAGTAAAAATACAGCTTATCGATGAGGTCGTCTTTGGCTGACCTGTAGTCAACTGCGCAAAGCTGCAAACTCGCTTTGTCGATGGCAAGCCCGAGCTCTTCTTTGACTTCACGAACAGCACCATCTAGTGGAGATTCGTGCTCTTCTACCACTCCACCCGGTAAGCCCCAGTCTTGTCTGTAGTTTGACTTCACTAAAAGCACTTTGCCTTGCTCATCCAGAAACAGCACCGCCGCTGACATAGGCTTGCGGGGCTGGCCGTTAAACCACTTTTTGTGCTCATCTTTGCTAAATCGCATATTTACTATCATAACGTACTTGAACGTACTCACGGAGAAGGATTTGAAAAAATGTTTTGCATCAGCGCAGTACAAGCAAAAAACGAGTAACGAAAGTTTTGACGCAGTAATGTGCTGCTGTGAATTCGCTAAAAGCTAATTAGGCGTCTGGGGCTTTCGCTTTAGCGCAGTACGCGGAAAACGCGAAACGTGGACTGAGCCGTATAGAGAATACGGTGAAGGAGCATTGGAGCGTTTGACAAAGTAATGTGCGAAGGGGGTTGCTAGCGCAGCATGCTTGGCATGCTGGCAGAGCAACCCGGCGAAAGCTCCAGAAAACTATTTGGCGTATTCGGTGGCGCGGGTTTCCCGAATGACATTGACTTTGATTGTCCCCGGATACTGCATCGTCGACTCAATCTTCGTCGCTATGTCCCGAGCCAACTTAATCGCTGCTAGGTCATCTATATCACCAGGTCTGACAAATACTCGAACCTCGCGCCCGGCGCTAATGGCGTATGACTTTTCAATACCTTCAAAGCCGTTTGCGACATTCTCAAGGTCTTTCATGCGTTCAACGAAGTTTTCTGCACTAATGTTGCGTGCGCCAGGTCGTGAAGCGCTGATTGCATCAACCACGCGGATAATCATAGCCTCGAGAGTGGTCGCTTCTATATCATCGTGGTGCGCCTCTGCGGCGTGTGCAACCTCTTCTGGAGCACCATACTTACGAAGCATCTCACCACTAATGTGGTGGTGCTTTCCCTCCATCTTATGAGTGAGAGCCTTGCCAAGATCATGCACCAGTGCTGAATACTTGGTAATCTTAACGTCTGCACCAAGCTCCTCGGCGATGATGCCAGCCATGTGTGCCATCTCGGTACTGTGTTTGAGTACGTTTTGGCCATAGCTAGTCCTGTATTTCAGCTCACCAAGTAGTTGCAGAACTTCCTTTGGAATACCGATGATACCAACTTCTCGAGCCGCGTCTTCTCCGGCTCGCATAACTTCTTTCTGTACTTGCTTTTGGGCTTTCTCGACGACTTCCTCGATTCGGCCCGGGTGAACCCGACCATCCTTAAGGAGCATTTCGAGGGCCATTCTCGCTACTTCTCGGCGTACTGGGTCGAAGCTGCTGAGTATAATCATACCTGGTGTTTCGTCTACCATAATGTCCACACCGGTTGCTCGTTGTAGCGCTTGGATATTTCGACCTTCCTTGCCGATGATTCGGCCTTTCATGTCTTCATCCTCGAGCTTGACTGAAGATACGGTTCGCTCGGCAGTTACTTCACTCGCCATCCGCTCCATAGCGCTGACAATAATCGCTGAAGCCTTTTCCTCTGCCAAATCTTTTGCCTCACCTTGGAGCTTATTGATAAGTCCTTTGACGTCGTCCTTAACGTCTCGCTCCGTCATCTGAAGCAATTTATCAGTTGCATCTTTTTTGGTCAGCTTGGCTATTTTTTCTAGCTTCTCTTCTTGCTTAGCTCGAATCTCTCGAATAGCTTCCTTGAGCTCCTCTACATCAGCCTCTGATTTACGAAGCTTTTCGGTGCGTTTATCAAGGTCATCTAGCTTCTTGTCGAGATTGTCTTCACGAGTAATCAGGCGTTGCTCGATATCCTTAATTTCTTTGCGTCGCTCAGCTTCATCTTTTTTGGCTTCTTCTGAAACTTTTTTGGCTTCTTCGCGCGCCTTTTCTAATTCTTTCTCTGCTTCTTTTTGGGCTTTCTTAAGCTCTTTTTCGGCTGCATCTGACGCGCTGTCAATTCGCTTTTTGCTCATTGCCTGACTACCGCCAAATCCAACAGCAACACCGGCTACTGCAAGCAGTATGGTTATTAATTCCATAGCATTCCTTTCATAAGAATGACTGAATTAGTGCACTCGCTGACGTTCACTATCACTTCATTAGTCAACCAGAAGAACTAAATTCAACAATCAAATATTATCGTTAATAAAAAACAGTTATTGCAGGATTTTGCTCTCAATTTTCACAAAAATTCCTTGCTCTTACTATACGACGCGTGATAAAAAAATGCTACCGCTGAACCGCATAAATAACAAGCCTGTCTTGAAATTCATCGGTCAATACATTATAGCGATTATCGACTGCTACGATATTCAAGCCATTTTTGCCAGTTTCGTATGGGATTAATAGTGATGTGGTTTGAATTTCATCATATGGTATTTTTTGCTTATCGCGAACTTCGTACGAATAGGTCTTGCCGTCACCGCGTTCAAGCTTAATAATGTCGCCAACCTCCAAAACACGAGCATAGTAGAGCGCACCACGCTCGTTCACACCAGATGTATGCCCGTTCAATAATACTGTACCCGATTCTCCGGGTTTACGACTCCCCTCGTACCAGCCGACATCGAATATATTTGCAGGTATAATAAGCCGATTGCCGATATCTACCTGAACTCGCTGAACAATCGACTCCACATCTATTGCATCGATCCGTAGCAGGCGAGGCTCATCACCTGCTACGCTATAGTTACGTAACTCGGCTTCGCTTCGAGGTGACTCGTCAATAAACTCCTGCGGGATTTGTTCTGGTCGGTCGGCTACTTGCTGCTGGGTCTGTTCTGATAATACTCGTGTGCCGGGATCACGCGCTTCAATAATGTATGCCACCGCGCCACCCGTAAGCCCGAATAGTATTAATAGACCAGCAACCAAAACCGTATAGCGTGAACGACGTGGTGCGGTCTGAACAACTGATTTTTTCGAGGCTGGTAAGGCTAGCTTTTTTGATGGTGTAAGCCTATTGGGTATATCGTGAGGCTTTTTTACGGCACTTCTTTGCAGTACACTAGATTTCTTCACTGGACGTTTACTTGTTGTACTAATGTGCCGCGCCGGCTTTTCTGCGGATGATTTATATTTCGGCGTATCTTGCTCGGGTGCAGAAGACTTATCTACTTTGAGTCGGCTTGCTCGGGCCGGTCTACCTGAACTGGTGTGTGTGAAACCACTAAACGAGCCGTAACGTTGTGTACTACGATTGCGTGCGTGTGAACGCATATTTTCTCTGTCGACGTAGCTGCTTTTTCGTTGATGATTCATAGTGGTTTTTCTTTTTATATAAAACGAAGTAAACACCACAAAGAAATGGCGCTTAAGCTGTTAGCTTCAAGTGATTGAAGCTACGTGGAGTAGCATTTGGTTTCCTTTTTTGTTAAAAATTACTACATTTATTACTATACTGACATCTGTTTTATTGTCAATGGTTGAGCCTTATATCGTTGACTTATAGACAACGTATTTGTTGGACTACTTCTTCGGTGTGGTGGTGTGGGCGGCTGAACCATATTCTGGTGTAATTGAATCAGGTTTATTGCCCTGGCCTAGCTGCTCCACCCCAGATGCGAGCCAATCATCACCGTTCGCCCCTACTAATGGCAGCTGGTAGGCTATTACCAAAGCCTGCATATAAGCGAAACCGATGCGAATACCGGTAAAGCTACCTGGACCTTTGTAGATAATCAAGCCATCTATATCTGCGAACGAACATTGCTCGCCCTGTAAAAAATCGTCTACCTTGCGATGAATCGTGTCAGATAATTGCCTGTGCGCCTGCCAGCTGTGGCTTGCAATTATATTGTCGTCATTGAGCAATATTAACTCAGCTTCTGGTACGTCAGTCTTCAGGGCTAATAGCTTCATATGCGTTCCATTATATAGGCAAGTGATGAATCAGCCTGGATATGTAATTTGCGTGTGTTGTCATCAATTGCAGTAATATCTATTGTTATACGCTTGTTCGGCAACACATGTTGCACTGCTTGAGACCATTCAACGACAATGACGGCTTGGCTATTAGCTAATACTTCTTCTAGCTCGTGTTCAAGCAACGCCGCATCTTGAATTCTATATAAATCATAGTGATGAATCGTGACACGTTCAGACTGGTAGATTCGACTCAACGTAAACGTCGGGCTAGCGACTGCGTCCGGGCTACCTATGCCGCGCGCAAGACCATGCACAAAGGTGGTTTTTCCACCGCCAATATCACTGACGAGTTCTATTACCTCACCCCCTCGCAAGTTTGCACCTAGCTTTTCTGCGAGTGCCTCAGTTTCATCAGCAGATTTTGTAGTTCGTATTGTCTTGCTCATGCTCACATACGAGTATCTAACCAAAAAATACTGCCGTCAAGTGGTAGTCAAGCACGCTATAATAGGAGTGGTTATGCTTATATTATCAAAAGCGATCATGCAACAAGGTGTTTTAAGTCTCCGAACTGGAGGGGTTATCGCCACAGCTGAGTCACCGATTTTTAACCCTGATAACTTAAAAGTGGAAGGTTTTGAGTGTATTGATTCTTTCAGCAAGCAGCAATTGATACTGCTCTCTCAAGACATTCGTGACCACATAAAGCAAGGTTTTGTAGTTGATGATCATGATGTGCTGGTTGAGGAAAACGAACTTATAAGACTAAAGGATGTTATTGCGCTCAATTTTCAATTGCTGAATAAAACGGTCGCAACCAAAGATAAAAAGCTTGGTAAAGTGTTGGACTACTCGGTTGACTCTGAGACGCTATATGTCAAAAAACTATATGTCGGTCAAAGCTTACTTAAAAATATCAGTCATGGCCAGCTAAGCATTGATAGAAATCAAATTATTGAAATTACAGATAAAAAAATTATCGTCAAAGACCCGCTACAGCTCACGCCAGTAAAAACACAGCGAGCACCACGACCAGCTTTAGGTTAATCTGCCTCTATTTCCTCTAGCACTTTTTTAATGTCGCCGTATGAAAAACCTTGTCCACTGAGGTATTGCATAAGTTTTTGGCGATCTTTATAGCGTGTTTGCGAACGTTTCTGCTCAATAAGTTGCCGGAGGACTTCTTTATCATCAGTCTCATCATATGCCAAGCAGTCTGTAATGATTTGCTCTGGGACTCGCTTTTGCAATAGCTCTTGGCGAAGCTTGCGCTTGCTTCTCGGCTTTAACAACCGACGATTTTGGATCCAAGATTGCGCAAACGATACATCGTCCAGATAGCCTTTTTCCACTAAGCGCTCAGTGGTTTGTTGAATAACCTCCTCGTCATATGACTTTCGCTTTAGGTATTGTTGCACCTCCCATTCACTTCTCGGCCGCCGAGCAATCAGCTGAATCGTTCTGTCGTATGCTTTATCAGCTTGAGCCTGATCTTTCAGCGCATATAACTCGTCTTTAGATAGCTCTTGACCAATCCGTAGACTAGACTCCAGTAGCGCACCTTCAGACAAACTGCACACGTAATCACCGTCAATAAAAATTGAATACCTGTCGCTTCGCTTAACTTGCTGTTTGATGGCGCTGATACGATTTTGTCCAGCTACTGCCATCTATTCTGCTGCTTTGATTTTCTCTTGCACCTTTACGGCAAGTTTTTCCATCTCTTTTGGATTTTCAAGCAGGTAATTACGCATACTTTCTCGGCCAGAAAATTTTTGTTCGTTAAAACTAAACCACGGACCGGATTTTTCGATGAAACCATGGGTGACTGCGAGGTCTAAAACGTCACCTGAACGAGAGATACCTTTGTTGTACATGATGTCAAATTCTGCGCTGCGAAACGGTGGTGCTAGCTTATTCTTTACAACTTTAACGCGTGTACGGTTACCGACGATTTCATCGCCTTTTTTAATCTGTGAAATGCGACGAATATCCATACGGACTGATGAGTAAAACTTGAGTGCGTTTCCGCCCGTCGTCGTTTCTGGGTTACCAAACATCACGCCAATCTTCATACGAATTTGATTAATAAATATAACCGTGGCCTTGCTGCGTGATATAACACCTGTTAGCTTACGTAGCGCCTGACTCATGAGTCGTGCTTGCAGACCCATGTGGCTATCGCCCATGTCTCCCTCGATCTCTGCTCGCGGCACAAGCGCGGCAACTGAGTCAATTACGATTAAATCGACCGCGTTACTACGCACCAACGTCTCAGCAATCTCAAGTGCTTGCTCACCGTTATCTGGCTGCGACAGCAGAAGATCGTCGGTGTTGACGCCGATTCGCTTGGCATATTGTGGGTCGAGAGCGTGCTCAGCATCGATAAAAGCAGCCGTGCCTCCGACTTTTTGTGCCTCAGCGATAGCGTGCAGGGTAAGCGTGGTTTTACCTGAACTCTCAGGACCATATACCTCGATAATTCGTCCGCGTGGTATACCGCCACCAAGGGCGATATCTAGACTTAGACTACCGCTTGGTATGGTCTCCACTAGCCCGCCATAGCCTTCGCCAAGCTTCATAATTGAGCCTTTACCGTACTGTTTTTCTATCGTCTCTAGTGCTAGATTCAGCGCCTTTGATTTACCGCTATCTTCTGCTTTAGCTGCTTTGTCTTTTTCGGCTGGCTTGGATTGCTTGCTTGCTTTTTTACTCACGTACGTATACTCCTCAGTCGCTGTTATTTCCCTGTTCTATGTAAGTATAACAAACCTGCGTTCATGAAAAAGGGTTAGCAAGAGCGGCTATGTCCTATATAATCAAGCATAACCTGTATGCGTATATCTGATAAATTAGTCGAGAAACTGCTGATTGATGCTGGTAAGGTAAAGTCTGACCAGCTCGAGTCTCTGCGTGAGCAAGAGGAGGCCGAAAAGCGCCCGCTCCAAGATTTAGCTATAAACAACGGCATTATCAGCGAGAAGGAAATGACTGAACTCTATTCTAAGGAGATTGATGTTCCCTTTGTTGAGCTCAAGCCAAAAGAGATAAAACGTGAGATTTTGCGCCTTATACCAGAGCGCATCGCTCGGCAATATGCGGCTGTACTGTTTGATGTTCAGGAAGACGGTTCAAAAATGCTGGCCATGGAAGATCCGGATGACATTCAGGCTCTGAGCTTCTTGAAAAAACAGCTTGGTGACGCATTAAAAGTTCATATTGCTACAAGAAGCGTTATCCAATCTGCGCTTGATCAATACCGTGGCAACATTGGCAATGAGCTCACAAAAGTTGTATCAGATGAAGAAATCGAAGAGGTCGAGGAAGATGATGTAGATGAAGAGGACTTGGCCGAAGACTCACCGATCGCCCAGACAGTGAACTTACTCATTGAGTATGCTATTCGTAGTAGCGCCAGTGATATACATATCGAACCGCGCGAAAACCACGTCGTTGTGCGCTACCGGGTAGATGGTGTCCTGCGTGAGGCAAATAAACTACCGAAACGGGTCCAAAACGCACTGGTATCTCGAATTAAAATCCTTGCAAATCTCAAAATCGACGAACGACGAGCACCGCAAGACGGCCGGTTCAAAATTCAGGTCGGTGGCGATGTATTCGCATTGCGCGTTTCTACCCTGCCGATTGCAGAAGGTGAGAAGGTTGTCATGCGTATCCTAAACGAATCGGGCAAGCCCATCACGCTCGAGGAGCTAGGCTATTGGGGTCATTCGCTCGACGTGCTCAATAAAGCTATTACACAACCACACGGTATGACACTAGTAACTGGGCCGACAGGATCAGGGAAATCAACCAGTTTATTTAGCGTGCTAAGCAAGCTCAACAAGCCGACCGTCAACATATCAACGATTGAGGATCCAGTTGAATACAAAATACCTGGAGCCAATCAGACCCAGGTAAATCCGAAGGCAAATATGACGTTTGCAGCAGGGCTACGAGCTCTACTTAGACAAGACCCAAACATCATTATGGTTGGTGAGATTCGTGACTCAGAAACTGCGGGGCTAGGTGTACAGGCAGCCCTTACGGGGCACCTAGTCTTTGCGACCTTGCACACCAACAATGCAGCGACATGTCTGCCACGTATGCTTGATATGGGACTGGAGCCATTTTTGATAGCCAGCACTATTCGAGCTGTCGTCGGCCAACGACTAGTACGTCGGCTTTGTGTTGATTGTCGTGAGCCAGCTAGCCCAGAAGCAGCTGAGAAGAAGAAAATTGATGATATATTCGGTACCGACGATAGCGCCACGATGAAAAAGGTACATGAATTGGAAGCGAAAGCTCTAGAGGATGGTGTTGGTCAGGATAATACCAAAGGCAAAAATTCTACTAGTGAGCTAAGTACGACCGAATCATCGATTAAGCAGTTATGGAAGCCGCATGATGGCGGTTGTGACAGCTGTGGCAACATCGGCTACAAAGGCAGGGTCGGCATTTATGAAGTACTCAACAACTCTCAAGCAATCCAAAAACTCATCGTATCTAATGCAACCAGTGATGACATCCAGGAGCAAGCCATAAAAGAAGGTATGATTACCATGCAAATAGACGGTTTCATTAAAGCGTTGCGTGGCCAAACCAGTATTGAGGAGATTCTGCGCGTAACGGCAGAGGCATAAGTTTAATGAAATTTACCTATACTGCTATCAAAAAAGATGGGTCAAAAATAAAAGGCTCGGCTGAGGCAATCTCGAAAGAAGAACTGGCGCATACCCTGGCAAAACAGGGCGCTCGACCTCTCAGCATTCAGCCGCAAAAAAAATCGCTCAACCTAACCATATTTGAAGGTAAGGTAAAGTTGCGTGACTTAGCTGGCTTCACCCGCCAGCTATCAACTATGGTCTCGGCCGGAGTCCCGCTCACTAGAGCATTTAATACCTTGCACGATCAAACCAGTAACGATATGTTTAAGCGTACAATTGGCGAAATCGCCAAAGACGTTGAAGGTGGTATCTCACTTGGTGATGCCTTTCAAAAGCACCCAAAAGTATTCTCCGATGTGTATGTCAATATGGTACGAGCCGGTGAAGCTGGTGGTATCTTGGACGAAATTCTCAAACGACTGGCCGTTCAGCTTGAGGGTGATGCCAGTATGCGGAAGAAAATAAAAAGCGCTATGACCTACCCGTCAGTTATTTTGGTTATTACGATTGCCGCCTTTTTTGGCATTATGATTTTTGTTATGCCGCAACTCGGCGAAATCCTCAAAGATCTTGGCGGAGAAGATGCTGAGCTTCCAGTTTATACGCAAGCGCTACTTGGCATTAGTGACTTTATGCGCTCTAACGTTTTCCTGGTATTGGGTGGAGTGTTTGCAGCGGTCACATTGGTTGTTCGCTACATCAGAACGCCGAAGGGTAAGTATCAGTTTCATGCTCTGCTTCTAAAAACCCCTGTAATGAAGTCGATTGTAACCAAGATTTCCATTGCTCGCTTTGCGCGAACTTTTTCTTCACTTATGGCGGCCGGTGTTGGTGTTCTCGATGCGCTTGAGGTAACTGGAGGTGCAATCGGCAACAAAGTAATTGAGAGAGAACTTAAAAATGCAGCAGTTGACGTCAAGAACGGCAAGTTACTCTCAGAGCCTTTGTCCAACAGCCCGCATTTCCCTGCTATTGTGGCTCAGATGACTGCTATCGGCGAAGAGACTGGCCAGATCGACGTCATCCTCGTAAAGGTTGCCGACTTCTATGAGGAAGAAGTCGAAGCAACAATAGATGGCCTCAGTTCAATAATAGAGCCAGTTATGATTGTTATTCTTGGTGGCATGGTTGGTATTATCGCAATTAGCGTAATGGGGCCGATCGCGTCGCTCAGTCAAAATATTAAGTAATAGTTGCCTTGGTGCGCTTGACGTTATGCCGCTAATGACTATAATTATTGGTATGACGCTAGGATTCTAATCTGTGGGGTCTAAAACCATAATCAAAAACCTTAGGAGGGTGGAACTATATGAAAACGAAACTACAGCAAAAGGGCTTTACAATTATCGAATTGCTGATTGTCATCGTTGTTATTGGTATATTAGCAACAATTACTGCAGTAGCACTTGGCGGAGCAAACGCTCGAGCAAGAGACGCAAAGCGAGAGTCTGACGTTAAATCACTACAAACCGCGATAGAGGCTTACTACACGATCGAAGGTAGCTCTAACTACCCAACAGAAGCAAACATGAATGATGCTACATTCAGATCTGACAACTTCCAAGGGCTCGACGAATCAGTCTACGAAGATCCGAACGCTGCTGACAGCACACTGGCAACGACACCAACCGCTGATCAATATGCGTACGAAGCAACACCAGATGGTTGCGATAACTCCACAACCAATTGTGATGGTTATACGTTGACAGTTACGCTTGAAGAAGGCGACGTCATCACTCGAACAAATCTGCAATAATCATTAAAATTATTCAGCTTGCAAAAAGAACCTAGGGACAAACCTAGGTTCTTTTGTATAATGAGACATAAGCATGTTACAAAAACTCGACCAATCCGGCTTTAGCATTATGGAAATTATCGTTGCATCAGTTATTTTTCCTATCATTGTGTTTGGTCTGTATAACGCAACCCAAGCAGTTAATCGCTCCTATAGTATTGCTCGACAATACAATGAAATATATGCCGTATTGAGTGCCTGTCCAGAACTAGACCGAGCGCTAGAGTTCAACTCTATCACTGAGGATAACAACTGCTTCCCAAATAATGTCTTCGAAGTCGAAGGTGGCTCATCTGGAACGATTACCTACGAACCAAATGTAGCTATTCAGCAGACCGAAGAGCTAGGCGCTACCGAAGAACTTTCTGATATTGACGACGCAAAAATTATATCGATTAATGTGGCTATCCCAAACACCAGCGCGCCACCAGTTGAACTTCGACTTCTCGTAGCAAGAAATGGGCTCGGACAACAATGAACCTACGCTTACCAACAGGCAATAATGGCTTTACCATAACTGAGCTGCTGATAGTAATAATCGCAACCGGTGTTATCAGCGGTGCTATATTCAGCTTTACATTTAACTACTGGCGCTCAAGTTATGCACAACAATCAAGCGTAGACTCATTGAATAGCCGCTTAAATGCAGGCGATATATTACGAGAGCTAATCGCATCCTCTACCGGACTTATCAATCAAAATAGTATTCCCGATAACAATGTCCTGGTACCAGATCCTGGTAATGGATTATTCTGGGAAGAGCTGCGCGCTACTACTGAGACACGGGCTGCCTCACCTGGAACAATCACACCGATACTATATTTTAAACGGTTTAGCTTTGACTCGGATAGAGATATAATTTTTGATAATCTTATAGCATATGAGGACGAATATGTGCTGTATATGAATGGTGACGATAATATTTTGTACCTTCGGTCTATCGCGAACACAGACGCCCCAGGCAACAGACTAAAGACCAGTTGTCCTCCAGAGAGCGCGACTGAATCGTGCCCAGCCGATAGAGTAGTCGCTGAGGACGTATCAGCGCTTGATGTAAGATATTTCTCTCGTACTGGCAATGTCGTTGACTACACCTCAGTAACTGATCCTGATACTGGCGAATTTATTGGTCCAGATTTTTCAGCAGCCGAAGTAGCTGAACTTATTATTCATATATCTAGGACTCCTCCTTTCCAGCAAACTGCGACGACACAAGTTAGTACCACTATCCGAGTAGCGCTAAGGAATTAAATATATGATACCTCTTCACCCAAAAAACCAAACTGGAAGCATCATTGTATCTCTTCTGATAATAACTATCTTACTAAGTAGCTTCGTCTACGGTATACTCTCGCTTTCGAATGCAACCATTGCTCGTTCTCGACAAAGAATCTTTGTGTTGCAGGCGCAGTATGCGGCTGAATCTGGCGCCGACACAGCTATATCAAAATTGAACGAAGACCCCTCTTACCCCGGCTCTGGTAGCGAAGTAACGTTGCTCGACGGTGAACGATACCGAGCTACTTTTGACGTGTCAGTATCAGCCGGCACAACATCAAAACAACGTATCATCCATGCTACTGGCAACGTCTATGTGCCGGCAAATGCAGCTGAGGCAAGCTATACACGCTCAATCGAGGTAGCAGCTGAGCAAAGCTCTGAAACGACATCGAGCGGGCTATTAAGCCGTAACATCTTGCACTTACAAAGTGGCGTAAAGACAGTCACTGCAAAAGATGTTTACGTCAATGGTTATATTTATATTCAACGAAATACATCAGACTTAATTGCCGAAAGTATTACCGTTGCAGACCGAAACACTGGTTCTGGAAACTGCTCTATTGAAGGTATGGGAAATTTAGTAAAACCCGATACATTCTCTGATGCAGGACAAACCAAAACACAAGTCAGGACAGCCTATAACAACTGCCTGTCACCTCCGGGAAACAACAACACTACTGACTTTGATGTGTCAGCCAATGAATCAAATATCAGCCTAGTCCAATCGACTTTTATACCATGGACACATGTGATGGACTCAAGCTATGGAGAAGCTGGTAACTGTAGCGACTGGACAAATTCAAATAGCACACTGGATATACCGAGCTCAGGAAATGAAGGCCTGACACACTACCCTGATGATAATGACGGTGTTGATGATAGCTGTGGTAATGACGGATCTATCGATTTAGACTCAAAACAACTAAATATATTAGACCACGCTCATTTACGAGCTGACTTGTGTGCCGACAATGGTTGTGAACCAACCTTTTATAATCCAGATACTGGCGCCGAAAATACAAAATTTGTCTTCATAGAAGGCTGGATAAATTTCGATCAAATCACAACTGCACCAGGTAGCGGCCCAATCGTATTCGTTTCTTATGGGACTGATCCAGCGTCTAAGACAAGCCGTTGCCCACTTGGCGGTTCAATATTTTTAGGTAACTCCGGTAATACATCAGCTCCAGCAGCGTTCCTGCTGGCAACTAACGGTATTTGCTTAGATAGAACTCGGTTTGGCAGCGAGCCAGCACTTGGCGGTATATCAGGCAAAAATGTCTATATATCCTCAAACCCAGGGACGCCATTCGACCTAGAGCTCGACCCAACTTTTCCGGTTGATGAAATCCCTATAGATCTTTCCTGGCGAGCAGTATACTTCAAAAACCTTTGAGGATGATTTGGTGCCAAAATACAAGAGCTTTGAGCGTACAGATGTGCTATGATAACCATAAGCTTATATGCTTTGGGTGAGCAAGCATGAACGATACAAAATTTTACCACGACAAACCAGTTTTCGGCATAGACATCGGCTTTAATTCGATTAAGGTGATGCAGATGAACAACGCGACCGGCAATCGCCAGGTGATTGGCTATGGCGTTACAAGCTTTGATAAATCAGCAATGCAAGATGGGATCATAACTTACCCTGAGAAAATTGCGCAATCAGTTCAAAAAATGTTCGAGAGCGACATTGTTGGTAAAATCACGACTCGACGAGTCGCTGTAGCTATACCAGCTTCAAAAACTTTTAACAGGACGATCCAATTCCCGAAAATCGACAATCAAAAAGAGCTTGATGAAGCAGTCCGGTTTGAAGCTGAGCAATATATTCCCGTTCCCCTTGAGCAGCTGTATATGGATTACGGTGTCGTAACGCAAACCGATAAAGGGACTGAGGTACTGGCTACTGCAGTACCGAAGAAGATTGTCGATTCTTACATGACGACCATGAAATTGCTCGGTTTAGAACCGATCGCGGTGGAGACAACAATTAACGCTTCAGGGCGATTATTCTTACATGCCGAGCAAAGTGACGAACCGAGTATTCTCATAGATTTTGGCTCAGTCTCTTCTGACATTACGATATTTGATAAAACACTGGTTGTAACAGGAACTGTATCAGGCGGTGGCGATAATTTCTCTGATTTAATATCTAAGAAATTAAACGTCACGCAACAAGAAGCTCATATTATAAAAACAAAATACGGACTTGGCGTCAGCAAAAAACAAGCGGAGATAACCGAGGCGCTTAAACCAACCCTCGATCAACTCATAAAAGAAATCAAGCGCATGATTCGATACTATGAGGAACGAAAAACAGTTGAAGGAAAGATAGGCCAAGTCGTAACATTGGGTGGAGGCGCTAATATGCCAGGACTATCAGAACATATGACGAACCTCCTTCGCCTTCCGGTACGCATGTGTGACCCATGGCAATCATTGCAGTTTGGCAAACTGCAACCGCCAAATAGCGTTGAGAAGTCGATGTATGTCACCGTAGCGGGACTAGCACTATTGCGCTCAGAGGAGATACTTTCATGATCAACCTACTCCCACCTGACACTAAACAAGCAATCTTCTACGCAAAACGTAATACTCTCCTATTAAAGTGGCTCACGGCATTGACGGTAGCGATTATTGGCGTATTTATTGTAGTAATGTTCGGGCAATTTTATATTACACGATCAACTGATCAGCTCTTGCAGAATATAGACCAGACAGAACAAGGTTTGGCACAAAAGGACCTACAAGAGACCAAGACAAGGGTGCAAGAAATTAGTGACTCATTAAATCTCGTTGTTCAGGTATTATCGCAGCAAGTTTTATTTTCTGACCTCATCAGGCAAGTCGGTGGTGCTATACCATCAGGGGCAGTTCTTTCAGGCCTGACGATTAACGAGACTGAGGGCGGTATAGACTTGCTCGCTGACGCAACCGACTATAATACAGCTACTCAGGTACAAGTTAATTTAGAGGATCCAGCCAACGAAATATTTGCGTCCTCAGACATTATTAATGTTCGTTGCGAGCAAGGTGAAGATAACCCATTATACCCCTGTCAAATAACTATCCGGGCTTTGTTTGGCGAGAACAGCCAGTTCTTGCTTATACCAGAGGCACAAGCCGATGTTGAAGGAGCTTCCTCGTGAGTGGCAAACAAGTATACCAAGTATTCTGCGGATTAGCTGTATTGCTCAGTGTTGGGCTCGTCGTGTCAGTTTATTTTGGCATGACAATGCTCGAGGAAAGCTCTGAAGAGCTGCAAACCGCAAAAGTACAACAAGAAGTAACTGAAGCGCAGGAATTATCTCTTATCCAAGCAAAAGCAGATGTAGAGGAGTACAGCGAACTAGAAGAATTAGCGACCAGGATCATTCCGCAAGAAAAAGATCAGGCGCGTACTGTACGTGAGGTTATCGCCATCGCTCAAGATACAGGTGTATCAGTGTCGACTGTATCGTTCCCGAGCTCGAACCTCGGTGCAGCCCAGGCTAGTTCTCAATCTGTTATAACGCAAGCTACGCCAGTACAAGGTATACCGGGGTTGCTCGAGCTAGAAATGTCGGTTGGTGTTTCTGAGTCACCTACAACGTATGATCGTTTTATTTCATTCTTAGACAGACTAGAGCAAAACCGTCGCACATCACAGGTCCAGTCTATTTCTATTATTCCTGATGAAGATAATCGCAGTTTACTGACCTTTACTGTTAATCTAGTGGTGTACATAAAGCCATGAATATAGATATTAATCACATCAGAAATTACCTCTCAAGGGTCATGAAAAAGTTGGGCCATTTCATGCCTTTCTTGTTTATCATAACTAATCTCGTCCTCTACGGATACTTAGTAATACATATAAATAACCTAACCCAAGTTGAGGCTGATGAGCTGACTGTTCTAGAGCAGCTGGAGTCAGCAAATCGGCCAGAGATTGACAAGGCGGCAGTCGATAAAATTCGAGAACTGCAGGATCAAAACGTACAAGTTGACGCACTCTTCAAAGAAGCGAGAGACAACCCATTTTCTGAATAATGGCGCTAGAGAAGCTCCTCTTGTGAGCGAGATGAGTCCGAGGTTTGGGGATTTGGTGTTTTGCCAACGTGCTTATAAGCACGGCGTGTTACCTTCCGACCACGAGGAGTACGCTCCAGAAAACCGATTTGCAAAAGATACGGCTCGAGAAAGTCCTCAATAGTCGAACGCTCATCGCCAGTTATAGCCGCGAGCGTTTCGACGCCAACCGGACCGCCACCGTGATGATCGATGATAACATCTATCAGCTGCCTGTCGGCTGGATCTAGTCCAATCTCATCTATTTCTAGTAGCTTGAGAGCACTTTGAGCCAGTGGCGTGTCTATAATGCCGTCACCGTTAACATCGGCGTAGTCACGCACTCGTTTGAGCAGCCTATTGGCTATGCGCGGCGTTAATCGTGCCCGAGAAGCAATAATTTGACTGGCAGAATCGTGGATTTGCGTATCAAGTATTTGTGCAGACCGAGTAATTATTTTTTGTATATCATCAGGTGTATAGAATTCCAACCGATGCATAATACCAAATCTATCGCGCAAAGGTGCAGCTAATGCACCAGTCCGGGTCGTCGCACCAATAATAGTAAAGCGAGGTAAATCAAGCCGCAGGCTTTTTGCGCTGGGCCCTTTGCCAAGCACAATATCAAGCTTGAAGTCCTCCATAGCACTGTAGAGAACCTCCTCAACACTACGTCCCAACCGGTGGATTTCGTCAATAAATAATATGTCGCCATCCTGTAAATTGGTCAGTAGGCTAGCTAGATCAGCGGCTCGGCCAATTGCAGGACCAGAGGTAATTCGTATTTGTGCGTTCATTTCATTGGCTATCACGCTCGCCATCGTGGTCTTACCCAAGCCAGGTGGGCCGTAGAGGAGGACATGGTCAACTGGCTCTTCTCGTTTTTTAGAAGCAGTGATTGCTAATCGTAAATTTTTCTTGAGCCTATCCTGACCAATATACTCATCGAATGTTCGAGGGCGCAACGTTTGCTCGAATTGCTCCTCGTTTGCATCTGGCTGGTCGTTTGCTGATTGTTGTACGATTCTATCTATAGCCATGATTTTTACCGTTTCAATGCCTGAGTTATACGTTGCTCTACTGACAAATCAGGGTCAACATTTGCAAGCGCTTCTAGCGCATCGATGTCACTATAGCCCAGTGCTACCAACCCTTGGAACGCCTCATCATTACGTTGCCGGCTTGCCGCCCCTCGAGAGACAACCGAGTCAGCTGAATCACCTGAACTAAGTCCAACTTTATCACGCAACTCGACAACTATTTGTTCAGCTGCTCGTTTCCCGACGCCTTTGGCGGTTTGTAGTGTTTTTATATCACCGTCTGCAATTGCCTGTCGTACGCCATCTATCTTATCAATGTCTAGCAGTGCAATAGCTACCTTTGGGCCGACGTTCTTTACTGTTAAGAGCTGCTCGAACAATCGCTTTGTATCTTTTGCTAAAAAGCCAAATAAATCATGGGCGTCCTCTTTTATGTGTTCGTGCACATAGACTTGGGCTTCTTTGCCAGATTGTAGTAAACCATGATCGGCACCAGTTACGATCAGTCCATACCCGACGCCAGCGCACTCCAACACCACACGGTCTGTCTCTATTTCTGCTACAACTCCATGTAACGTTGCTATCATGCTATTAGTTTATCACCTTCATAGCACAAGGCAGCAGCTAAGGCGTCGGCACAATCATCTGGTTCAGGTAGAGCCTGAAGCTTCAACATGGTCTGCACCATTTGCTGTATCTGATTCTTGGTAGCTCGGCCATAGCCAGTCAATGATTGCTTTATTTGCAGCGGTGTTAACTCTACCAATTTTAAGTTAGCCTGCTTCCCTGCCAACATAACGACGCCGCGAGCGTGACTGACACTTATTGCTGTCGTAACATTTTGCGCAAAAAACAACTTCTCTATCACCATTACCTCGGGCTTATTCTCTTCAATAACCTGCGTGATGCATTGATATATCTCCAGTAATCGCTCATCGAGTGGCTGATGTGCCCTGGTGGTGATGACGCCAGCATCAACCATGGTTTTCTTTTGACCCTCACTATCGATCACGCCAAAGCCGAGAATGCTAGTTCCAGGATCTATGCCAATAATTCTCATGACCTTTACAAGTCTATGCCATCGGCAAATGAAAAGTTGACATACGTATCGCTTACATCATCCAGATCATCAAGCGCCTCCATCAAGCGCATGACCTTACCGGCTGTCTTTTCGTCATCTATTTCTACCGTGTTTGTTGGCAAATAGGTCAACTGTGCTTCACTAATCTGCAGCCCGGCATCTTTTAGGCTATCGCGAACTTTGGCAAATTCTTTCGGATCGGTATATACAACGAGTTCGTCATCGTCCTCTTGTGCATCCTCAGCGCCAGCTTCAATGGCTTGTAGCATTATTTCGTCACTAGTTCCTTTGATGCGAATTTCACCCTTTTGTTCAAACTGGAAAGCGACGGCGCCTTTTTCGGCAATATTACCGCCGTGTTTGGAGAACGCAGTTCTTACCTCTGGATATGTTCGATTAATATTATCCGTCGCTGCCGCTACAATGATAGCGACGCCGCCAGGGCCATACCCCTCGTACATCACTTCTTGAATTTGTTCGCCGCCCAGCTTACCGCTACCGCGGTCGATTGATCGCTGAATATTAGCAGCTGGCATGTTGACGGCTTTCGCCCTATCTACAGCCAATCGAAGCGCAAAATTCATATCAGGATCAGCTCCGTCACCAGCTGCAATTGCTATAGCGTTGCCATGTTTAGTAAATATCGCACCGCGTTTGGCATCTTCTGCTGCCTTGCCGCGTTTAATTTTGGCCCATTTACTGTGTCCTGACATATATCCTCACTGGTTCTTTGTGGTGTATATTCATCTGTTAGTATAGCATGTACACTGATTACGTGAAGACTAAGTCGCGCCGCCGGCACTATAAAAGCATCAATATGGTATAATTATATTCAAATTAGATAAGAAGCAAGCGCTTTTCAGTCGTATAAGCGCTTTTTTAATGAACAGGGGTTTGATCACCCTGCAAGGATACGGAATGATTTCAGAGAACCAAGACGCCAAAAAAATTCGCAATATTGCAATTATTGCACACGTTGACCACGGTAAAACAACCCTGGTAGATGGCCTACTAAAGCAATCTCAGACATTCCGAGATAACCAAGCTGAGATGGAGCAAGAACTGATTATGGACAGCAATGATCAGGAGCGCGAACGAGGTATCACTATCACAGCAAAAGTCACAGCTGTTCAGCACGACGATTACCGTATAAATATTATAGACACCCCTGGACACGCCGACTTTTCTGGTGAGGTCGAACGCACACTTAATATGGCTGATGGGTGTCTGCTTGTAGTTGATGCACAAGAAGGCCCAATGCCACAAACTAAATTTGTCTTGGCGAAAGCGCTACTAAACCATCTCAAGCCAATTGTCATTATCAACAAAATAGATAAACCTGGTAATCGTATAGCTGAAGTAGAAGATGAACTGGCGAATTTATTCCTCGAACTCGCCGTCGACGAAGATCAATTGCAGTACCCGCTGTATTATGCGATAGCTCGTGATGGAAAAGCATGGCAAACGCCGCCAGCAGACAGTAACGAAGACGCCAATTTAGACGTTGTGTTTGAGGCAATAACTAAACATGTACCAGCTCCAAGTGTCGATCCAGACCAACCATTTCAGATGCTTGTAACTGCGCTAGCTTGGGATAGTTTTAAGGGAAAATATGCCATAGGACGTATTTCTCGTGGCGCCATTAAACCAAGTAATGCGGTAGCATTGTGCAAGAAAGATGGCAGCACCAATAAAGCAAAGGTAGATGGCGTATACATGAGTCACGGCGTGAACCGCTTTGAGGTGCCAGGCGGTGTCGCAGGAGATATCGTGGCACTAACAGGCATTGCAGAGGCGCAGATCGGCGAAACAATTACCGACAGTGAACATCCAGATGCTTTACCGATTATGGAAGTTGAGGCACCGACGCTAAAAATATACCTTGGCCCAAATACGTCTCCCTTCAAAGGAACTGAAGGAAAGTTCTCAACTAGCCGACAACTCAGTGATCGCCTAAACAAAGAACTCGAGACAAACATCGGGCTACAAGTTGAGGATGACGGCATTGGCTTTGTAGTTGCTGGTCGTGGCGAGCTGCACTTAAGTGTCTTGATTGAAACAATGCGCCGAGAAGGCTATGAGTTTGAAGTCGGGCGACCGCACGTCATAACCCGGGAGATAGACGGTGTCGAGCAAGAACCAGTAGAAGAATTGTTTATTGAAGTACCTGAGGAGCACATAGGCACAATCCAAATGGAGCTCGGTGCACGACGAGCCCAGTTACAATCGCAATCATCAAACAATAAAGGCACTACCAAGCTTACCTACCGTATCCCAACACGAGCACTGATTGGCCTACGTAATACCCTGCTGACCAATACAAAGGGAACGGTCATTATGAGCAGCTTGATGGATGGCTATCAACCACTTGGCAGTGCCCTAAGTCAACTACGTAATGGCGTACTCGTTGCGCACGAAACTGGCGCCACCACACCTTATGCACTGGAAATGGCCGGTGAGCGCGGTACCGTCTTTATCGATGCCGGTGAGAAAGTCTATGCTGGACAAATTGTAGGGCTCAACAAGCGCCAAGAAGATATGGACATGAATGTCTGTAAGGCAAAACACCTAACCAACATGCGAAGCTCCTCAAGCGATGGCGTCGTGCAGCTTACTCCGCCAACTATCTTGAGTCTGGAGCAAGCAATTGATTTTATCGAAGATGATGAGCTACTGGAAGTTACACCAGAAAATCTACGACTTAGAAAACGCGAGCTTGACAGCAACAAGCGAAACAAAAAGAAAAAATAAATAAAAACAGCCTCACCGCAAACAATCACCGACTGCTATACTAGATGTAATGATTCAACGAGACGCGCTAGCTATTCTTGAGAGTGGTGTATCAACCTTGCTTACCGGTGCTGCTGGTACCGGTAAAACACATGTCTTAAATCAATTTATCCAGCGCGGTAAGGCTGAGGGTAAACACATTGCAATTACCGCTACCACCGGGCTTGCCGCAACTCACCTAAACGGCAATACGATCCACTCTTGGGCAGGTATTGGTATTCAAGACGAATTACCGCAATCGTTTGGCAAGAATTTAAGCAAGCAACGGCGAGAACTTATCAACAAAGCTGACGTACTTATTATTGATGAGATAAGTATGCTACATGACTTCCGGCTTGATCTAATCAACCAAGCTATGTGTGAAGCACGAGATTCAGATGAACCATTTGGCGGCGTACAGGTTATACTCTGTGGTGATTTTTTTCAGTTACCACCGATCAACCGTGGTGATAGCCGATATGGAGGCTTTGTTACTGAATCGCAGGCGTGGCAAGAAGGCTCATTTGAAGTTTGTTATCTGCACGAACAATACCGACAAGCTGACGATCAGTATTATACCGATATATTGAACGGTATCCGTGAGGGTAGCCTCATGCGGTCACAACTCGACAGACTCCGAGCTCGAGAGACTCCCTTGGATGATTCTCAGAGCGTTACTCGACTATTAACAACAAATGTAGATGTTGACGCCATTAACCAGAAAAAACTCCAGCAGCTCGACGGTGACCTCCATAGCTATGAGATGAGCACAACTGGAGGCGCTCGTTATGTTGAGCAGCTCAAACGGTCATGCCTCGCCTCAGAAACCCTGCAGCTTAAACTCGGCGCGAGTGTTATGTGTATTAAAAATAACCAAGAGAAAAAATACGTCAACGGCAGCTTAGGTACTGTGGTTGATTTTGAACCAGAGACCGACTATCCGATTGTACGACTTTTAAACGGCAGGACGATTACTGTTGGTCCAGAGGCTTGGGAACTAAGAGACGGTGATAAAAAGCGAGCCGGGCTCACCCAACTCCCTATTCGCCTTGCCTGGGCAATAACTGTGCACAAAAGCCAAGGCATGACTCTTGATGCCGCGCAAATAGACTTATCGAAAGCTTTTGTTGAGGGTATGGGTTACGTCGCGCTTTCCCGCGTGCGCAGCCTTGATAACCTCACCCTAGATGGTATTAACAATATGGCATTACGAACCAGCCCGTATGCCCGCGAGATAGATGTTACGTTACGCTCAACGAGTGAAGTGACCCACCGGAACCATCAAAAGGTCATCGATGCTTGGCAAAAAGCTGAGGAAGAACGAAAAAAACGACCACCAAAAACACAAAATAAAACCGGCAACTGGGCGCAAAAACTTGAGAAGATGCGCCAAGAATACCCGAACGCCTATCGCCCATGGCGAACCAAAGATGACGAAACACTCATAAAATTATTTCAAATAGATAGCGACATAAAAAAGCTATCGAAGGAATTTGGCCGTCATCCTGGGTCTATCGAGAAACGCCTCGAGAAACTGTTGGGTGTTGAAGCTAAGTAAAAGCAGTGAGGCAACACTCTCAGGCTTTCGCGTGGAGTTACTTCCGTTCAGACTTACTCAGAGCAAGCTCTTGCGTGAGATTTTGCTAAAGCAAAATCTACGTAGTGGAACCGAGCCACCAAACCTTGCCAAACAAAGAACTCCCGAAAAAGGGAGTTCTTTGTTTGGAGGGTCCAGTGGGGCTCGAACCCACGACACCCTGCTTAAAAGGCAGGTGCTCTAACCAGCTGAGCTATGGACCCCCAGGTCTGTGTGCCGCCACCACACTTCTTCAAGCAATGCTTGAACCCTCTAGTGGCTCTCGACGATCTACTTCGTTACCTTGATTGCGGTTCGTCCTCACTGTAGAGATACTACAGCTGCGGTCGCTCCTTATCGGTGCCTTGTATATCATCCGAGCACACAAACCTGGAAAGCCATGAAAATTGTCAAATAACCCCTCACATTATCGTGATTTTTGACAGAAAGTCAACCATTCGTATCTGTTAGTTAGTGTTTTTTCTTGCTTTCTTTCTTCGATTTGGTCAAAAACCACAGCGCAAATAGCTGAAGCAACACTGTTACGCCAACAATGAATTGAGCTGAATCAAGTAATATATCGCCAACTGGTACGCTCGCAATTTCCGCCTGTATAGCTTCTGGTAATATCGGCGCTGCAAAGGCAGAAAACACGATGCCGGATAATATAAACGGTACAAGATGTAGCAATGTTTTCGCTCTACTTAAGCTACCATGTAAGAATATTCCCGTCAGAATAACTGGCAAAATAAGCATCGCAAAGCCAACGTAGCTCAAAACAATCTCACTTGAAATAAACGGCGTCAGTACTAAAATAGCCTCGTCTGCAAAATAACGCTCCAATATCTCGGCAGCCAGTATACTTACGAACAGATGCGACGTGTTCACTCGAAACAGTCCACCAATCAATAACGGAAAACCGAACAAGAATCCGAGAATAACGTACGCTTCCATTGCCTAATCTTACCATAAGAAGTTACAGCTCGATCACCTGACCAACTTCCACGTCAGACTCATCGACTACGCCGCTATTGACCTCGATAACATACCGCGCTGGCTCAGCGCCACAAAACCGTTCCGGGTAGGTCTCTGGTATGATGTCACTCATTACATCTACGACTTCGTGTTCATCGCTCAACCAAATAATATCAATCGCGAAGTTCATGTTCGGCATATACATACACCGAGTGCCCTCCTCCGTAAAGTCAAACAACATGCCGGCATCTTCTGCCAAGCTTTGCCGGCCTGACAAGCCTCGGCGATGATCATCCCGATTACGGACCACCTCAAGCTGTATACAGGTCTGCTCGGCGCCTAGCGGTGTGCAGGAAGTAGGCTGCTCCAGAGCGATTCGATTACCGTTGTCCTGCAAGAGGATAAAAGCAGCTGCGACACATACCAACACGCCAACAACGAAAAATGTAACAGTTAGTAGTCGAGAGTTATGCCCCCACACGGTCGCGACGACGCTTACCTTTCGCATTTAGCTCAATGTAGTCAATGATTCTACCAGCAACGTCTCGTCCAGTAACTTCCTCGATAGCAAAACCAGGGCTGGCGTTCACTTCAAGTACAAGTGGACCACGGTCTGAGCGCATCATGTCTACACCACACAACGATAGCCCCATAGAACGAGCTGCTTTTTGGGCAGTTTTTCGCTCTTCATCTGTCAACTTCACCGGCGTACCAGAACCACCCTGATGAAGGTTGGAACGAAAGTCATCATCCAGACTCTTTCGCTGCATACTGGCTACCACTTTCCCGCCAACTACAAAGGCTCGAATATCTGTGCCTGACGCTTCTTCAATAAACTCCTGCAATAAGATGTTGGTACCGTCATCATCCATGAGATAAAAGGCCTGCAACACTGATTTAGCGGCTTTTTTGGTCTGTGCTAAGACGACACCATTGCCATGCGTACCACGAGCCAACTTAATCACGACTGGCATACCCCCGAGATCTTCAAGTAAATCCTCAACATTCGTGTTCATACCGCGTGAGAATACTGTCTTCGGTATGCCAACCCCAGCCCGTGCTAATAGCTGCATGCTGCGCAGTTTATCGCGTGAACGAACCAGTGCTATTGAGCTCGTTGTGGTGAAAACACCCTGCATCTCAAACTGGCGTACGATCGCACTGCCGTAGCGAGTAAATGAGCTGCCGATACGTGGCACAATTGCGTCAATATTGCTCAAGTCTACTCCATCAATGCTTACTAATGGATTATTCTTCTCAATACTGGCGTAACAGCGCAAGTAGTCGATTACTTCAACGTCATGCCCTCGCTCTTTTGCAACCGAAACCATTCGTTTGGTAGATACATTACCTGGTCCTTTGGATAAAATAACTATTTTCATATCTATAACCTTTCTAACTCGCTTACGATACGTGAGAGTGACTACGAACGTCAACTAAAAACTGATTGGTCTTTAAGAACCGCCTGCCAATAAGTACTGGCCAACGCATTTCACTCCTATCGGCCAAGCTAATATGAATTGGGTACTCGACCCCCTTAATAATAATGCGTGTATCTATGAAAAACCGTTGTTGTGTCGTGCCGTTCGAGCTGCGAACCATACGCTTTTTATATGCAGTCGTTTTCTTTATAAGTTCAGGATGATCGAACGGTGAAAAGTACAAAACTCCGGTACCATCCTCTTGTTCTTCATGGATCCGAGTACAGTGAATTGCCCCAGAATACGCGCCAGTATCAATTTTGGCTTTTACGTGGTTCATATCAAACTCAGGAAAGGTAATTTCCTCAAAGGCAGCAAGTATTTTGTGTTGTGTATCTTTACTCATATGTAGATGACCCGAAGGATACTATCCTATCATTATTTTTGCAAATTGTCAATATATAGGCACGCTATTTAGCCGATGCAAGACTAAGATTATAAAAGCTACCAAAAGTAGCACTAGGCTCGCTATCAACAAAACAAATCCAGATTGTGGTGACTGTTGCATACTACACTGTCAATTATAACGCTTATTGCAAAACTACGTCAGTAGTTTTTGGGCTGGCTGAATAGCTATATGAACTCTCTGTAATAACCGCTCCCAGTTAAGATAGAGCCTTCGACCGATGGATTCAATAACATGTGAGTCAATCTTCGCCTCATTAACCAGGCTAGAAGCGCCTTGTACATTCGCCGAATCTGTTGGCCAAGCATAATGTGCTACTACAACAGTTGTTTCAACCCCCTCTAGCGTGCCGGTAGCCGTACCGATACCGACGTGAGTGAACGACTTATTGAGAATATTAGCCCGATGCATTGGACTACCCATCCATGCCTCGACCATTGACTCTACACTGTAAAAACCTCGCGCTAAGTTCTCGCCAGCTGCTTCATATTCGATACCTGCTTGCTCAATAAACACCCACGGTGTTGTACCATCTGGCGCATTATGATTCCAATAGTTATGCTCTAACATATGCTCAGCTTTCTGCTGTGCAGACTGGCTCAAACGCTCGTCTACAATAAGATCGGTTAAATCAGCGGTTTTTCGCTCTTGGTTTGTTCGCTGTACTGTTTGTTGTTGTGGTATCGATGCAGCCTGAACTGGCGCATTACTCATTACCATTATGCTCAGAAGCAAGATGGTTATGAGCAGACCGCGGCAAGTTCGACATAAAAATGACGCACTACGCATGGCGTGACCTCCCCCGTTTTCCAGAACGGGACGGTGCAACATCCACGTAGTGCGCCTCACATAAAAAAATCCCCTCAAACGCTTACGCGCGAAGGGGACAGCTAGTGCGACACCCTATGTAAATTAGAGTGCAGTGTCCGGTTTCGCTACTGACTCCCTCTAAGACCAAGCGACCAAATACAGCCCTAGAGATCATTGCCTACACTACATGAATATGCAGATTAATTGATGATGTTCTGACAAGCTTCCTTGTCCATTTACATTATACCACGGTACTACAAAAATAGCTATTACTTTTATTGCTAACTAAACAGAGATGATTTGCCGGATTCTTGAAACGATTTAAGTAAATCTTTTTGCTTCCGGCTCAGCTTGGTCGGTGTATCAACACGGATAGTTACGATGTGTGGCCCGCGAGTCTCTTTCTTGAGATGAGGGACACCATGATCAGACAGCTTAAAATCAGTGCCAGATTGAGTACCTGCTGGAATCTTAATCTTTATTGGGCCGTCAACTGTGTCCACCTTCAATTCAATTCCAAGAGCAGCATCAATCATCGGTATATGTTGCTCACTTAGTATAAGATCGCCCTCACGCGTAAACTTCTTGTGTGGCTTTACACGAATATTGACGTAGAGATCGCCTTTCGCACCATGAGCAACCGCCTCACCGTGCTCCCGCAAGCGAATGGTCGCGCCATCATCAACACCAGCTGGAATCTTCAGGTCAATACCTTGCTTCTTCGACTCGGTACCTTTTCCTCGACAAACACTACATTTCTTTTCTGGTACCTTACCTCGACCCTCACACTTTGGACAGACTGCTGCTTGCTGGATATTGCCAAACACGGTGCGCATCACACGGACTGTTTGCCCAGAACCCTTACATTCATCACAAGTTTCTAGCTCATGGCCAGGCTCCACTGTCGTTCCTTTGCAGTGGCTACAGATATCATCCAGTGTTATCGATACCTTAGCATCAGTTCCAAAAACTGCCTCTTCGAATGAAAGCTCGAGCTCCGTTTCGACATCGCGACCACGATTGCGTCGTGACTGCTTGCCGCCGCCAGCGCCACCACCGAAAAAACTATTGAAGATGTCACCAAAACCCATGTCACCGAAGTCAAAGTGAGCTTCTTGCCCCTGACCAAAGCCACCGAACCCTGCAGATGGATCACCACCGCCGGCTGAGCCACCAACACCAGCGTGGCCAAACTGATCATAGCGCTGACGCTTGGTCTGGTCCTTTAGTGTTTCATACGCCTCATTCACTTCTTTGAACTTGGTCTCGTCACCACCGCGATCAGGATGATATTCTACCGCTTTTTTACGGAATGCTTTCTTAATCTCATCTGCACTGGCATCTTTCGAAACGCCAAGCACCTCGTAGTAGTCACGTTTTGACATAATCAACCTTGCTATATGTATATATCATTTGAATCTTCTGCACCGTAGCTTATTTTTGCGCGGCTGTCTAGCCAGTTACGTTCTTGAGTCTATCGTTGATTGATTCAAGCAACTGGGTCTGCTGCTCTTCATGCTCAGCAATCAGCTTGAGCGATCGGTTCATCTGATCAAGTGCTGCCCGTAAATCATCTATTGCCTCCTGCATGATTGGCTCGCTTTCTGGCTATTTCTTGCCTTTTTTCTTCTTGTCAGAATCTTTCTTATCGTCATCTGATTTGTCATCGTCGACAACTTCGCCCTCAACTGGACCGTCTTCTTGCTTCTCTGCATCATCTTTGGCTTCATCATCTGGTTTATCCTGCTCATACATCTTCGCACCGATCGGCATGATTTTCTCTTGCAATTCCTTCGCCGCAGCCTCAAGCGCATCTTTGTCTGCCTTCTCGTCATCTAGCACTTTTTTAGCTGACTCCATAGCTTCATCAATTACCTTTTTGTCATCATCAGAAATCTTATCCTTGTTGTCAGTCTTGAGCTTCTCGGCTTGGTATATAGCACTGTCGAGCACGTTACGAGCCTCAATAGACTCTCGTTTTTTCTTGTCTTCTTCAGCGTGCGCTTCAGCATCCTTAGCCATCTTCTCAACTTCATCTTTCTCAAGATTTCCGCTGTTTTGGATGGTAATACTCTGCTCTTTGCCAGAACCTTTGTCTTTTGCTGTAACGTTTAAGATACCATTCGCATCAATATTGAAGGTTACTTCAATCTGCGGCACACCTCGTGGTGCAGATGGAATTCCATCGAGCACAAAGCGTCCTAGTGACTTATTATCAGCTACCATTTCACGCTCACCTTGCACGACATGGATTTCGACTTGAGGCTGATTATCTGCCGCAGTAGAAAATGTCTCGCTCTTGCTGGTCGGAATAGTTGCATTCCGCTCGATTAATTTGGTTGCGACACCACCGAGCGTTTCAATACCCAACGATAACGGCGTAACATCAAGCAGAAGCACGTCTTTGACGTCACCTTGCAAAACGCCTCCTTGAATAGCTGCACCAATTGCGACAACTTCATCTGGGTTTACGCCCTTCATCGGCTCTTTGCCAAAAATCTTCTCAACTTTTTGCTGAACCGATGGCATACGTGTCATACCGCCAACCAGTACAACGGCGTCAATTTCACTCGCCTTAATACCAGCATCTTTGAGTGCTTTTTTACAGGGCTCTTCAGTTTTATCAATAAGATCGTTGACTAAGCTTTCGAGCTTGGCTCGAGTAAGCTTGTGTTCAAAGTGCTTAGGACCGTCCGAATCAGCTGTTAGGAATGGCAGATTAATATCTATCTCGTTGGTGGTCGAAAGTTCAATTTTTGCCTTCTCAGCCTCGTCACGCAACCGCTGCATAGCAGCCTTGTCATCACTAATATCCAGACCATGTTCCTTTTTGAACGCAGCAACAAAATAATTAACGACGGCTCGGTCAAAGTCTGCACCACCAAGGTGTGTGTCACCGTTGGTTGACTTCACTTCAAATACGCCATCACCAAGCTCGAGGATTGATACGTCAAACGTACCACCACCGAGATCGTAGACAGCAATCTTTTCGTCTTTATTGCCTTCTTTTTTATCGAGTCCATATGCCAGTGCAGCTGCGGTTGGTTCATTAATGATGCGTTTTACTTCTAATCCAGCAATCTTACCAGCATCTTTCGTAGCTTGGCGTTGAGCGTCGTTGAAGTAAGCTGGCACAGTGATAACTGCTTCGCTGACAGTATCGCCAAGGAAGCTTTCTGCGTCAGCCTTTAGTTTGCCAAGAATCATTGCGCTGATTTCTTCTGGACTATATTCTTTGTCGCCCATCTTTACCTTAACGCCGTTGCCGCTCTTGACCATCTCGTAACCCATAAGTTTGATATCGCGCTGAACTTCTTTGTCTTCCCAGCGGCGACCGATCAAACGCTTCACTTCATAAATTGTGTTGTTTGAGTTCGTAACCTGTTGACGTCGAGCCACTTGACCAACTAACCGTTCATCGTTTTTATTTAACGCGACCACGCTTGGTGTGGTACGGTTTCCTTCTGAGTTGGCGACAATCTCTGGCTTACCAGCTTGCATGACTGCCATAGCTGAGTTAGTTGTACCTAGGTCAATTCCAATAATTTTTCCCATTGTTATATATCTCCTTTTATCCTATGACTTGTTCTATTATTAGCAATAAGCGAAGTAGAGTGCTAATACTATTCTAGCATACAGACATTAGCACTCTATAGTCAAGAGTGCTAAGTTATTTTTTATTGGTTTTTACGTTAACCATGGCATGCCTAATGATATGACCGCCTAATTTGTAGCCAGTTTGCAGCTCATTAGTGATAATTTCTTTACTGCCACCATCTGAGTCATCCATACTCACAGCCTCATGAAGCTCTGGATCGAACTCTTCCCCTTGTGTAGCAATACGCTCAACGCCAAGCTTTTCTAGCGTCGTTGCAAATTGTTTAATGACACCCTCTACGCCTTTAACGTACTGGTTGTCAGCCAAGTCTTCTGGTACATGCTGCTTTGCTCGCTCAATGTTATCGATAACTGGCAACAAACTCCTAATTACATCAGCGGTTACGTAAGTTTTTAGCTCAGATAATTGACTTTCGTGACGGCGACGAATGTTCTCAGAGTCTGCTCGCTCCCGCTTCAACGACTCTTGTAGCTCTTCAATTTGCTGAGACAGGCTATCTAGATCAGCATGCTTATTGCTTTTCTTGTCAGCCTTTTTTTGCTTTTGTGCTTGCGGGTTTTCTTGCTGATCTTTTTTACTCATGTAATTCCTCCTCTAATACCTCACCGGCGTGACGAACCAATGTCATAACATCACGGTAACTCTGCCGAGTTGGGCCGATCACACCTATATAACTACTGTCGCTAAACGGACTGCGAAATTTACTAATAATTAATGAACAGCCGGCTGAACGACCAATTGGATTTTCGCGACCAATATACACGTTTAAGGGTTTATTTGGTGCAGCTTCTTTCAACCATGGCTCGAGATTATCGAGCAATATAGCCACCTGCTTTGCCTGGCTACCACTAATAAATTCTGGTTGGCCGAATAGATTCGATAGACCGCTCATGTACAACTGCTTCCCGATGGTTGCTATCCCAAGATTATGGGTTAGCTCAACAATCGTATCAACTGCATTACGGATAGTACGCTCCGCCTCACCACCACCACTTACTCGAGCTGATAATGCTCGCTCAGCGCGTCCTTGAATTTGCTGAGGGTCGTCAGCGTCAGTTACTTTATTCACATAATAACGGTATCCTTTGTCGGTTGGTACGCGACCAGCACTCGTGTGCGGCTGATGGATATAGCCAGCTTCTTCTAAAAGCGCCATCTCAGCTCGTATGGTAGCCGAGGAAACGCCAAAGGCTTTAGCAAGCAAGCTCGAACCAACTGGGCTGGCTACTTCTGCGTATTGCTCAACTATAGCGCCAAGAATCTTTGCTTGTCGTGGGGTCATACTGCTATCCATTATCTGCTGCAAGTGTATCGCTCTAGCAGTCAAAGGTCAAGAGTGCTAGAAGCTCTCGCCAAACTGAACACATTTATAACCTTGTGAGAAATTTTTCTGTATCAACTAGTAGCTGTTCAACAACTTGCCGGGCTGCATGTTGATAATTTGGCTCTTGATAGCCACTAAAAACCACCTGCTGGATACGTTCGACTGCGCTGGCAAGCTCATCGTTTATGACATAGGTGTAGTGGTCATTCTCAAGAGCATGTCGGAACTCTTCACAAGCACTCTGCATCCTCCTCTTTAGTTCGTTATCATGCATCTTACCTCGTTGAGCTAGTCGATCATGCCACTCATCAAACGAGGGCGGAATCACAAAAAATACCGTTGTATCTGGCTTAACAGCCAATACACTATCGACGCCAACTATCTCTATGTCAGTTATTGCTACTTTGTTGCTGTCTTTGGCTTTTTCTAACTCGCGGATGCTAATACCAGAAACCTGTTGATTATGTATGACTGCTGCCTCAAGAAACAAACCTTTCTTAATATCCTGCAGCATAGCATCCTCACTCCGAAACCAGTATTCGACACTGTCTTGTTCTTTGACGCCGTTATTGATGCGAGGCTTTCGTGTCGTATCGGACACGACAAAGTAGTACTCTCCCGAGGTAAGTAGCTGATGAATAATTGTATTGCGACCGCTGGAAGTTGGCGCAGCCAATAATACCAGTCGGGTATTGTGTAGCGTTTCTTTGGCTTGACTTGATACGTGGTAGTCTGCAAGCAATTGTTGGAATTCACTGAGTTTTTGTAACTCATTCATGCAGCTAGTCTATAGTAGAGTGGACAGATAGTACAGAAATACAACCTTTGCATGTCGTTGACGTATGCGCTAGAATAATAAGCAAACAAAAAGCTTGAGATATGTACCCCAGGCATGCAAGTGTTTGGGGTATTTTATTCTCGCTTTAACAACGCCGTGAACGCCTCTGATGGGATATCTACTTTTCCAAACCGCTTCATACGTGCCTTCCCCTTCTTCTGCTTCTCAAGCAACTTCTTGCGGCGAGTAACGTCACCACCGTACAATTTCGCTGTCACATCTTTACGAAAACCTTTCAAGTTCTCTCGGGCAATAATCCGGCCGCCAATCCCTGCCTGTAGAGCTACTTGAAAGTTCTGTTTTGGAATAACATCCTTGAGCTTAGTAACCGTCTCTCTTCCTAATGGTTCTGCCTCGGTGCTGTGCACCATGGTGCTCAGGGCATCAATTCGCTCACCAGCGACATAAAAATCCAATTTAACTAAATCTTCGGCATAATACCCAGACAGCTCATAGTTAAAGGAGCCGAACCCACTGGTGACGCTTTTCAGCTGATCGTAAAAATCTGTTAGCAGGTTGGCTAGTGGCGCATCAAAGGCAATCAGGGCTAACTCTGCGTCCATATAGCTAATGTTTTTCTGTACGCCACGCTTGCGAGCAATAAGTTGAATTACTTCACCGACGTAAGTTTTCGGCACAACAACTTCACCTCGAACCCAAGGCTCACGTATTTCTTTGATTTGCGCCGGGTCAGGTAAGTCAGTTGCCGATTTTATTTCTAGCTCTGATCCATCTTCCATAGTTATTTGATAATCAGTCGATGGCGTTGTAGTAATCAACGATAAATCATACTCACGCTCAAGTCGTTCACGCACTATGTCCATGTGAAGCAAACCCAAAAATCCAACACGCATGCCAAAGCCAAGGACTGGTGAATTCTCTGGCGTAAACTGTAGCGCTGAATCGCTCAACGCTAATTTTTCAATAGCATCTTTAAGATCTTGGTAATCTTCGTTACTCTCGGGGAATAAACCAGCATACACAAATGGCTTCACGTGCTTATAGCCTGGCAAGGCAGTGCTGGCAGGTTTTTTCGCATTGGTAATAGTATCACCAACTTTCGCTTCTCTAGTGCTACGCAGATTGGTAACAATATAGCCAATTTCGCTGGTTTCAAGTTGCTTATTCGGCGTCATGCCTGGTGAAAGCGTGCCGACCTCAAGCGCTAAGCCCTCAGCCCCTGTTGCCATCATTCGTAGTGGCGCTTCTTTTATCAAGCTACCGTCAATAATACGCGCGTAGAGAATCACTCCGCGATAATCGTCATAATAGCTATCGAATATCAAAGCACGTAAAGGTTGGTCCGGTTTACCGGTTGGTGGCGGTACAAGATCAATCACCCTATCGAGAACCTGGTCAATGCCAACACCATTCTTTGCCGAGACAAGTAGAATATCTTCTTTTTTACAACTAAGTAAACTTATGATTTCTCGGCTCACTCTTTCTACGTCAGCCGCTGGAAGGTCTATTTTGTTGAGTACTGGAATAATCGTGAGGTCTGCCTCCATGGCCAAGTATACGTTCGCGAGTGTCTGCGCCTGGATGCCCTGGCTTGCGTCAATTACAAGCAACGCACCTTCGCACGCCTGCAAGCTTCGTGACACCTCATAACTAAAATCGACATGGCCAGGTGTATCAATCAAGTTTAGCTGATGTTCTTTGTGCTGCATCCGAACAGGTGCTAGTTTAATCGTTATACCTTTTTCCCGCTCTAAGTCCATTTTATCGAGCACCTGCTCTTTCATAGCTCGTTTTTCAACTGTACCAGTCAGCTCAAGCATGCGATCTGCGAGCGTTGATTTGCCATGATCAATATGCGCAATAATACAGAAGTTTCGGATATTTGATTGCTCTCTCTTCATACAGCCATCAGTATAACAGGGGTGATGTATATAAGAAAATCTGATGCGTAGCTAGAGTTTTATCGGCCGCCAAATTAGACGTTTTGCGTGAGACAACGTCATCTTGGCCTCTTCTAGCCCAAATAATGCCGAGGCAAATATATGTACACCTATAGTCGCGCCACTTATGGCAGTTAGCTTTGATCCAAGCGTAACCAGACCGCGATCACTTATCTGTAGCGGTAAGAATGAGAGCATAATATAAGCCGTCAGAACACTAAAGCCAGTCACTGAAGCGATCTTAGTCAGCCCAAGCCAAAAAGTACTGTTGATTATCTTTTTATCACGCATAACCATGATTGAGCCAAGCACGACAACCTCAAACGTCGCTGTAATTGATTGCGCCATGGCTAATCCGGATATACCATATGCCTCAGGACGGGCTAGGGTGAACGCCAAAAATATATTCAAAGTAATTGCCAGCACTGATGTATACAGTGGCGTCTTGGTATCTTTGTGAGCATAGAAGAAACGCGAAATCATGCTATATATAACCCGAAAAAATATGGCAACCGTCAAGTAACCAAATATTAAAGCTACTTCTGGCGCAACATCACCAAATATCAGACGAGCCAAGTAGCCTCTGCCAAAGTAGGAGACCACTACGACTGGCACCGTCATCCATATCATTAACCGAATAATGCTCCGAAAATCCTTTCGGAATAGATCTGGTCTGTTCTGAGACAATCGCTCAGAAAGACGCGGAAAAGCTGCTGTAGCTATAGAGTGGCCCAGTAGCATAATAGGTACATTCATCAAGGTGAGAGCAAAATTATAGTAACTAACCGGACCAGTACCAAGCGCCTGGGCTCGGTTTACTTCAACGACACTATTTACTTGATCGACACCTTGATCAAGCGATCGAGGTGGCAGTTGTCGAAGGATTTTTTTAAACGATTTACTCTTCATCTTAATTGTCGGTGTGTAACGGAAGCCAAGACCAACTAAACCAAGCAAGGCAATACCGAGCTGCATAAATCCACCCACCAATGCACCGACCCCAAGACCAACAATACCCATCTGATCGGACAACAGGTAAATGCTAGCGATAATGGCAAAGTTATAGGTTAGAGGCGCCACAGCATAGAAGAAAAAGCGGCCAAATATTTGCTGCATACTGGTAAGGATTCCTGACACAGTGAAAAGTAATGGGTTTAATGATATTAAACGCATAATTGTAACTGCCTGCTCAAAGTTTTCTGCCGGCAAATTCGGCGCCAAGGCTTGCATTAATGGACGCGCAAATGCAAAGATTACAAGGCTCACTGCGCCCATGATTATCAAGAGGAGATTGAGCAAACTACTAGAGAGCTCCCAAACACTTTTCCTATCCCCTATTTGTAACCGGTCCGACAGTATCGGTATAAAAGCAACGCCAAGTGCGCCAGCAGCAATCGTATAAAAGAAAAAGTCCGGAATCTGAAATGCGGCAAAAAATGCATCCGATGCACCGGGGTCAGTCACGGTAAAGTTTGCGCTAATAAGACGATTACGCAAAAAACCTAGCAGCTGACCAGCTAAAGCAACAGCAACTAATAGGGTGGCTGCGCCGCCGAAACTAATGCGTTTATTGGCGCGCGAAAATATACTCATTACGCTCTATTATATGCAGGTTGGGGGCACATATCCACCTGGAAATATCTACTCTAGTACAAAGCTGCCGATTTTGGCATTTTTGAGCCTTCAAGAATCTTAATAACTTCTTCTGCATCGATGGTTTCTTTCTCGACTAACGCATCCTTGAGCTCTTCAAGCTTCTTGGTGTTTTCCTTTATGACAGCGCGAGCACGTTTTGCTGCCTCAGTTACTAACGCTTCCACCTCTTCATCGATAAGTTTGGCGGTTTCTTCACTATACTGTTTCTCGTGCACCATACGATCCATCATTGTGCCTTCTTCAACATGAAACACTTGGTCGCGTAATTTTTTACCCATACCTTGATTAATAATCATATCTCGAGCTAGCTCGGCAGCTTTTTGTAAATCAGAGCCTGCGCCAGTTGTCACTCGATCGTTACCATATACTATCTCCTCAGCTACTCGTCCGCCAAGCATCCGCGCTAAGACGTCTTTGTATTCAATAATACTGTGGTAGCTCTTATCCTCAGGTGGGATAAACCAGGTAACACCGCCGGTGCCACCACGAGGAATAATCGTTACTTTGTGCACCATGTCGCTATCAGGCAACACATGACCAACTACGGCGTGCCCGGCTTCATGATATGCAGTCAGCTCTTTTTCGTGTTCATTCATAATCTTATTGCGCCGCTCCGGGCCAATTGCAACTTTCTCGAACGCTTCTGTAATATCCGCTGACGACACCTTTTTGTGATCATTACGAGCAGCCACAATTGACGATTCGTTAGCAATATTTTGCAAATCTGCGCCTGAAGTACCGGCGGTCTTAGCGGCCAACGCACTCAAGTCAACATCTGTCTCGACTGGTTTATTTTTAAAGTGCACCTTCAAGATTGCTTCACGGTCCTTTCGGTCAGGCAAAATAATATTTACACGGCGATCAAATCGGCCAGGACGCAGTAAGGCTGGGTCTAGTACATCAGCCCGGTTGGTAGCAGCTAAGACTATAACATTCGTGCCTTGCTCAAAACCGTCCATCTCCACCAAGATCTGGTTCAGAGTTTGTTCTCGTTCATCATGTCCACCGCCCATACCGCTACCGCGTCGACGCCCAACTGCATCAATCTCATCAATAAAGATGATGCATGGTGAATTTTTCTTTGCTTTTGAGAATAAATCACGAACTCGGCTAGCGCCCACGCCAACAAACATCTCAACAAACTCTGATCCAGATATACTAAAGAACGGTACCTTTGCCTCACCGGCAACTGCACGTGAGAGCAATGTCTTACCAGTCCCGGGAGGACCCACTAAAAGCACACCTTTTGGTATTTTTGCTCCGAGTGCCTCGAACTTCTTAGGAAATTTCAGGAACTCAACCACCTCCTGGAGGTCTTGTTTTGCTTCATCAGAGCCAGCAATATCATCAAATGTGACCTTTTCTTTATCGCTACCGTATAGTTTGGCTTTGCTTTTCCCGAAGCTCATGGCTTGATTGCCTTGACCCTGTGCGCTGCGCAACATGAATAAAATCAACGCGCCAATTATTAGTACAGGCAACAATGATATGCCGATGTTGGCAAAAATAGTACCAGTTGATGACTCAGACTGCGGATCAACGACAAGCCCATCAATGTCGCTATTAAGCCCTTGTTCGTAGATAGTTCCCTCTTCTTTAACGGATTCAATGGTTGGCTCTTCTTCATCAGCCTCAGTCACAACAAGCTCATTCCCGGTGATCTCGATACGAGAAATCTCGCCTCGATTAGCTCGTTGCACTACTTCAGAAAGTGGTGCTTCTTCTAGTTCAGGTGATTGACCAGTTGTAGTAAATAAAATAATGCCAAACAGTACCAAGAACGCCAAAAACCCAATATTCCGGTAGTTCTTTTTGCCGTTTGGTTTCTTGTTCGGCTTCTTCCCAAATGAGTTCTTATCCATAGACGAAAACATTATACCTGATATGACTACTTTTTTGGGGACTTTTTTTCTGAAGTAGGTATTATGGTCGCGTCTTCTAGGGTTAGAGATAATGCATAACCAGATATGATATCGTGTCGCGTTTCACTAGCAGCAGTCTTTACCGCAATTGTGAGCCGCTCTATACCTTTTCTGTCGAAGCTTCGTACGCCCTGTCTACGCAGCCAATTTGTCAATACTTCTTTTGCGACAACATGCGGTAAAGATATAAAAAAATACCGATTCAATAAGCCCACATCTGGTTGATCATCAAGCAATTCGTTAAGTGTTCCGTTGATTGCTTGACTGGCTTCATTCACTGCGGCAATATAGCCCTTCAGGGCTTTCAGATCTTGGATAGACAGGCTCGGCAGTAAATGATTACGAATGTAGTTTCTGGAGAAAGAAGAGTCTAGGTTGGTCTGATCTTCGCGCCACTGAAGTGTATGCTTTTTTGCATAGGCGTAGATTTCGTTCTTCGTATAGGCAACCAGTGGACGATGTATGTCTACCTGACTTGTGAATGGCACCAGGCCTTGTCGTCCAGTTCCACGAAGCATATTAAAAATTACTGTTTCAAGCGCGTCATCTTTGTGATGCGCAGTTAGTATCGCCTGTGCATCCGTCGTTCGCATAACCGAACGCAAGAATGCATAGCGAGCGTCGCGCGCTTCTTCTTCGCTGGCATGAGTGCTGAGTTGGCCAGTTTCATACACGAACGGCAAGCCGTATTGTTTAGCATGTTTCTGTACTAATTTTCGATCTTCACTAGAGTTCTCTCGAATACCGTGATCAAAATGCGCCACCGTAAAAATATAAGCTTTACTATCAAATCGACTGGCCAAAACATGCAACAAACTCATGGAGTCAACTCCTCCGCTAACCGCTACGATGAATTTCCCTGGCCTAAGCTCTATGTCCATAATACGCAACAGTATAACGATGAGGGCGTACAGACACTAGATAAACACACTGCAACATGCTACAATCCCCCCTGTTCAGAAAAGATTTCGTACTTTTTCTAAACCGTACGAAATTGTTACTACATCAGGGTAGATCAGATGGCGATTGCTAGGTCAAAAATAGTCAAACGCATAGCGCTCTAACTATCTGAAACTGATACCATGAAACTACTCGGTGGTAGTACATTTCACAGAACAGTTAATACTATATGGCAGGGTAGCTCAGATGGTTAGAGCGCAGGACTCATAAGCCTGAGGTCGCGAGTTCAATTCTCGCCCCTGCTACCAAATAAAGGGCCTGGCTTTATGCCAGGTTTTTTATTTGGCAGGAGGAATAGGTTTGTAAACCCATGACCTCAGATGGGTCGCAGAAAATAGTCAAATCTCAACAGAGATTTTATTTTTTATAATAGATGGTGGAATCTGCCAACTGGCAGAGTCTACCATTGTATGTTGGTTCAATTCTCGCCCCTGCTACCAATGAAAGGACCCCACTTGTTGGGGTTTTTTCATTAGTCAATGGATGATGCTTCATGACCTCAGTGAGATTGGGATGCTCAATCCGCTATCTGTTCGAAATCCTTCATAGATTGTAAAAAATATTCGTAGTCTTGATTTCGTATGACAGGTATTCTGGTGGCTAAATTTTGGCTATTCGTTAGTGGCATCATGCCTCTATGAAATATCTTCTTCATGTTTCGAGCTGAGGGTTTGTGCCAACCTCTTGTCGTTGTATATCTATGGGGTTCAGGTACTACTTCACTATTCCGAACGATCAAGAAAGACTCCCCTCGTCTAGCGTTGGATGAACGAGTCACCCACAACAGAGAAAGTGTATCTTTATGAAGCTCCGCATCGTGCATCTCCTCAAAGACAAAAGATAATTTACTACCATTGTCTACGTCTACAGCAGAATACATGATCTTGTTATCTTCGTGCTGAGTCAGAATAGTAGTAGCTAGCTCCTCGGATTTCCTCGTATGCTCAATCAACGATAGTGCTGAGCCAATACAAGCATACGCATAACCAGTTTGCAGCTTGGCTGGCGCTGGTGTGATTGCCACCTCTGGAAGCTTCAATGAACGGGTAATAAATTCATGATTCGGTTGATATAGCATAATTGATTTTACCGAGAATTATTTATTGGGCTACTTGACATCTTACCACTTTTTTTTCATAAAATAAAAAACTCCTCCCGAAGTGAGAGGAGTTTTTGTTACAGAAAGTAGAATGAACTACCAGCTGCTGCGGTTACCGCCACCGTTGTCACGGCGTGGTTCACGCTTTTCCATTGGACGAGCTTCGTTCACGGTGAGTGATCGTCCGCCCATGTCGCTGCCGTTCATAGCTTTTTCAGCCTCTTTACCTTCGTCTTCGTTTTCAAACTCGACAAAGCCAAAGCCTTTGCTACGACCGGTGTCACGATCGGTGATTATCTTTGCGCTTGCAACAGTGCCATGAGCACCGAATGCATCTTTTAGCTCATCTTCAGTTGTGCTAAACGGCAAACCACCTACAAATAACTTATACATGTATTTTTCCTTGATTAGTAACGAACAGGTCGACCTCTTACGAGTCTTGCTTTCATTTGGCATGGTCTGTTCTGTACAAAACAAGGAACAATAACTACCACTGCTACTAACTGTGTAAGATCCTGCCATAGTATTAAAGCATATCTGCCGCTATAAAACAATCATCTACTTGACAAATGTAGATAATTATGTATAATGATAATTAGTTTTTCGCGTAAAACAAACATCCAAAAAACAAAAAAGCAGGAGGGTTCATGTCAAAGCTTGCATATGAGTATGCACCAGCAACAAACACATCGTTACTGAGAATTGATAAACTACTCAAGAAAATATGAGTATACCGTTTGTAGCTACAGACGAATAACAGAAAATACCGAGGAGAAATCCTCGGTATTTTTTATGATACTACAGCAAAAAGTAAGTATTTAGCTGCAGCAGAACGGACAGCTACAGGTGTCATCCCCTGCTACTGTTTGATTTGCTGCGTAGGTTGGTGTGATAGCCGCTACTTCATCGTTTAATTCCAATTGACTGGTTTGAGTGGTTGCACCAATCCAAGCACGCAATATAGTGTGCTGGAAGTGAGCTACCAATAAATAGGCAGCCGTCATAGAAAGGACGAACGCAATAAACATCACAAGTTGTGGTTTGATAAATTCGGTGAAACTTTTTTTCATAATCGTTTACTTATTTTACTACGTAAATCCATCTTAGCAAAAGCAGGTTGCCTAGTGCACAGTGCGGCAAATAAATAAACCCGACAAACTATAGATTGTCGGGTTTAGTATGTAGCCAATGATCAATGATGTACTACTCAGCTGTGAGGCTACATTTTGTTTTCTGCAATATGGCTGATAGCACGCCTAATATTTGACTCGTAGAATGCAAAGCTGTTATCAGGATCTTTGACCACGTCAGATTCATCGAATATATCTGGTGTCAGCTGAATATTGACTGGACCTCCTACTACATCCATCTTGGGATAATCAAGGATGTCCTCGAGGTGTTTGGTGGCACCTTTACCGCCATCAACATAGCCATAACTGATAATTGCAGCAGGTTTATCTAGCCGTTTATTCTAGCTTAGTAAGAAAAGACGTTCTTGACCTTCCACCAGAACGATGGCTCAGGGACAGCACCTTGCGTGACTAGCGGAACCACTGTTGTCTCTGCGCCATGTTGGATACGTGCAGTGCCAATTTGTTCACCCGGTATATTCCCAGGCTCTAGCGACTCGGATTCAGCAGTGGGCGTTATATCAGCACCAGTCCAAGCCGGTACAACTGCACCACCTGATGAGACTATTGGTACAGGCTCATCCATCCAAGGTGCTTGATATGCCCCGACAACTGCACCCTCTTCAAGAACTTCTACAAAACCAAATCCTTGGTAGGCGCTTTGCAAGAGCAATCGGGCTTCTTCGTATAATACGGTTCTCTCAGACTGCCCCATGACCACACCGACAATTGTCGCTTCGCTTGTCTCCGTAAGCGCATGACGAGCACCAAATAAAAGATTTGCACCTGCCTCATCAGTTGTGCCAGTTTTTATGCCAATAACACCTGGGTCACTTAACAACTGATTTGTGCTGAATACTGTTTCGACACCAGGATATATTTGTGCTTGCTGGCGCGCGACAATATCGGCAATCACTTCGTTATCAAGTGCTGCCTGACCAGTTAAAACGAGTTCAGCTGGAGTGCTAACAGACTCTGGTGAAAAGCCGCTGGCATCTGCAAGTGTGGTTTGATCCAAGCCCATACCAGCCACCATACTGTTGGCATATTCTAGATACCCCTGCATTGAGCCGAAAGCCCACGTGGCAAGCGTATCAGCTATATTATTTGCTGATGGTATTAAAAGTGCTTGCATGGCCTGATACTGGGTAAACTGCTGTCCAGCATTAACTGGATAGGCTGATCCGCCTCGGCTAACATAGCTGTTATATAAGTCTTCGTCAGCTTGGCTCATCGTGATGCGTTCACCATCCTCACCAAGTGCAAACGGTCGAGCTTCCATAATAGCTAACGCCAAAAATAATTTAGAGATGCTGGCGATTGGTACTGGCTCGTTGGCTGATTCAGATGTCGCCAGCACGCCATACCCATCCGCCCCAATAGCCGCTATACCATCAGCTGGCCACTCCACCGACACATCTTGACCTGCAACGGTATCAAGCGTGTATATATTGGGCTCTACAGGCGGAGTTGGCTGGAAAAAACCACCATAAATAACCAACCCACTCGGCACACCAAGCAGCACAATCCAAAACAAAGCAAATAAAATAGTCCTGACACGCTCAGGTAATATGCCTGGTTGTTGTTTTACGCTATACATGACTCGAATCATATCGCGCTTCAAGCAATGTGTCGAACATTCGCTCCTGTTTTTTTAGTGCCTGTACTAACATCATCTATTACATATATGACTCGAGATGATACAATAAATTCATAAATCAAGGAGGAGATATCATGGCAGACGACACGTCTAAGGGCAATGAAGGCACAACAAACAATGCAAATCAGGGGGCTAATGATGCAGAACAGGTAAAAGTCATGGCTGCATTGGCCTACCTAGGCATTCTGTTTTTCTTGCCACTGGTTACCAACCCAGAGAGTAAATTTGGTAAATTTCATGCCAACCAGGGCCTACTGCTTCTTCTTGCAAGCATTATTATTAACACTGTCGGCGCGGCTATACCGCTTATCGGTTGGTTCATAATCTTGCCGCTGGGCAATATATTCACCCTCGTACTATTTGTAATGGGGCTCGTAAATGCACTCAATAAGAAAATGCAACGGCTGCCTCTCATCGGCGGATTTGACATCATAAAATAATACCAATGAGGAGCAGAAAGAAATGGCAGACGATAATACAACGCAAAACAATAACCAAGCTGGCCAATCACCACAGCCAGAGCCAGCCAGCGATAGTCAAAAAAAGACCGTTAAAATAATCCTTATTGTTGTTGGCGTATTGGTCATACTTGGTATTATAGGTGTCGCGTTACTCGGATATGTCGGCACGAGGGTCGGCAACTCAATCATCGAAGATGTCACTGATAGTGAAAACGTTGAAATCAACGATGACGGCGTCACCATAGAATCAGAAGATGGTAGTTTTAGTTCAACCCAAAACCAAGAATTACCGGATAACTTTCCGGCTCAGGTGCCATTATTTGATGATGGCGACATAGTCACCTCATCCCGCTTTACTCAAGACGGTGGCACGATATGGTCAGTATCATTCGAGACAAGCCGCTCGGCTGACGAAGTCTACGACTACTATGAGTCACGGTTTGATAGCGATGACTGGGAGGTGCAATCTAGCTTTGAATCCGGTACTAGTCGGAGCGTATCCGCTCTACACAACACCGACGAAATGCGTGTTGGGGTTACCATCAACCAAAATGATGACAATACCACCAGCTATACGCTCAGTGTTACTCAAGAGGACAGCGAGGAGAGCTAGCCATACGAAGTCTCGACACTAGACTATTGAGACAGTTATAAAACCGAAGGTTGTACCGACCTTCGGTTTTATATTGGACCAGCTTTTTCAGTAGTTGCTGATTATTTTTGCGGTACAAAAGTGAAGGCATAGCCAATTTGACCAGCTCGACCAGCTCGACCAACACGGTGAATATAATCATCGTAAGTTTTTGGGAGAGAGTAGTTTACGACATGCGTTATATCTGAGACGTCCAAACCTCGGGCGGCTACATCAGTAGCGACCAATATTGGTACTTGATTGTTCTTGAACCGGCTCAATGCTTTTTGGCGCTGACCTTGGGTTTTACCGCCATGAATAGCTTCGGTTTTAAAGCCTCGGTCATTCAGATCTCTGTGTAAACGCTCGACGTTACGTTGAGTTTCATTAAATACAATCACTTTTGAGACTTCGTTTTTTATTAATAAATCATGTAGTTTATCGATTTTATCGCTGGAGTTCTGAAATTCTAGTACATCTTGGTGCACGCTATCACTCGTCGCGCTCGCCTTTATGGCGATCGATACTGGGTCACTTGTGAAAGCTTCAATCAGTCCACGCACTCGGTTGTCCATCGTCGCAGAAAAGAAAAATGACTGCCTATCACTGCTGGCGTGTTTGAGAATTTCGGTCACATCGTGCACAAAGCCCATGTCCAGCATACGGTCAACTTCATCAAGTACAACTGCGTTAAAGTTATGTAACTTTAACGTACCGCGCTGCAAGTGGTCCTTGATTCTACCGGGTGTACCGATAACAACACGTGGCTTGTCTCGCAAATCACGTAATTGTGCGCCCATACTCGATCCACCAATAAGTAGCGCACCGAATAGCCCGCTTCCCTTGGCAAGTTCTTTGAACTCTTGTTCTATCTGTTGAGCTAGTTCTCGCGTCGGTGCGACAATCAGCGCTGCAGACTTCTGATCAGTTATAAGTTTTTGTAAAATTGGCAAGGCAAAAGCCGCGGTCTTACCGGTTCCAGTGCTTGCGATACCGATGACGTCCCTGCCGTTAAGCGCTGCGGGTATAGCTTGGTCTTGAATCGGTGATGGCGTTTCATAGCCTTTGGCGGCTAGGTTACTTTGCAAAATTTTCGTGAATGGAAAATCACTGAAGCTATGTTTTGCATCATAGGCTTCTTCATTTGCGGCTGTAGCAGCTTGTACGAATCGTCGGGGGTCAATGTATTGACCAGCTCCACGGTTTTTATTTCGTTGCTGTTTTTTGTTGCGGCCACCACCGCGGTGTCTTGCTGATGGGGCACGTGAGGAACGGTATACGTATGGCATAAAAAAAGATCCTTATTATCTGTAGTTTATTTAATTACTTTGATTGTTTTTCTATGAGATCAAAGTAATACGGCTACAAACTCGGATCTGTCAAACAATAGCAACAACTGTAGCATGCTGTTGTTATTCTGTCAATATTCAGTCAGTGAAAAAGCCATAACTTCATCAATGCGCCGTACTTGACGTAGTGTACTTTCTAAATTTATTTGCCGCTCCTAAAGTGCTTACCATGCTTTGCCCCTTTAACAGGACCGGCCTATGTAGGTTCATGTATTGACGATTGATTTGCTACAGTAATACCTGATGAAAAAAAACGGTCAGTCAGATAATCAACCTTGGCAGCAGGCTGTAATTTATGAAGTATATATTAAAAGCTTCAACGAGTACGCTAAACTACGCTCGAATGGTCAAGGAGACTTAAGGGGGGTCACAGAAAAACTAGACTACCTTAAAAAGCTCGGTGTAAATGCATTATGGATCTGTCCGTTTTACCCTTCGCCACAAATTGATGGGGGGTATGACATCACGAATCATTGCGAAGTAGATCCAATAGCTGGTAATTTACAAGACTTTGATGAACTTATAGAGCAGGCCCATCTCCGCTCTCTGAATGTTATGGTTGACTTGATACCGAACCATACATCAGATAAGCATATTTGGTTTCAAGATTCGACAAAGTATGGCGACAAGTCAGACTGGTATACATGGAGAGACCCAAAACCAGATGGCTCGCCGCCAAATAATTGGGCAAGTTTTTTTTCTCGTATTCAGCATGAGCGGCGCAAAAAAGGTGATATTACAGTAGCGGAGGATGAGCTAACTCCACCGGTATCAGCCTGGACCTACCATGAAACTCGCGGTCAATACTACCTACATAGCTTTTCAAAATATCAACCAGACCTAAACTGGGAAAACCCAAATGTACGTAATGCTATAAAAGATATAATGCGATTCTGGATTCAACGTGGTGTTGATGGTTTTCGTGTTGATGCTATTCCATATCTCGGCAAAGACCCCTCGTTTCGTGACGAGCAGCTAAATAGTGACTATCACGAAAAAGACCGCGATAAAGAGACCATGCAATGGCCAAATCCTTATGATCAATTACAGCTTGAGTATAGTGCTGCCTACATGCCAAAACTCACAGAATATCTTGCAGAAATAAGCTCTGTGCTAGATGAATATTCAGTTGATTTACGTATTATTTACGAAGCATATTTACCACCAGAAAAATTGCATACTATTGATTGCATATCACCGCATAACTCTAGCTCGTTTAACTTTACGCCGTTAGATATACCTTGGCAGGCACAAGATTATAAGTTGTTTTTGGACAACTACTACCGTTCACTTCCAAATACGTCAGTCGGCAACCAGGTGCGGGATAATCACGACCGACCGCGAATCGCCTCGCCCGATGTTATGGGAATGCAAGCAGCTCGATCAGTGGCCGTACTTAACTTAACCTTACCTGGAAATATTTTTATATATAACGGTGAAGAGGGCGGATTCTCAAACGTTTCTATACCATCAGAAAGACGCCATGATCTACTTGGGTTTCGTGATGAATCACGCACACCCATGCTCTGGGATAACAATAAAAATGCTGGTTTTTCTGATGTCCGACCGGAGCATCTCTGGCTTCCGATTGATCCAGATTATAAAAATAACAACCTCGCGCGCCAAGCTAAAGACTCACAATCATTTTTATGCCTTTATAGTGCGCTGCTCAAGATTCGTAACTCGCATCCAGCACTACTAAATAGCTTCTATACCCCACTGCAAACAGACAACCGTCAGGTATTCGCCTTTGCGCGCATCGATAAAAAAACCTCAAAATACGTCGTTTCAGTTATTAATTTTTCTGACCAGCCGCAAGAAGCAAAGATTAAGGATGGCTTCACGCATAAACAAGTCCTGGTTACGAGCTATATGGATAATGCCGCATCATTCAGCCGCGACAAACTAATGCTTCGATCCTATGAAGCTGTAGTACTAGAGTAGCGTATATGTTACCGACAACGTATTAGCCGCCCAAAAAGGTAGAGCTGAGAAAGCTCAGAATGCCTCTAAATTTTCAATGAAGTGGCTTTAAGACTAAGACTCAGCTAGAAGCGATAGCTAAAAATATGAAGAAAGCGATAAAGAGTAAAAACAGTAGTAGAAATACGATATTAAGAATCAGGCCAACTTTTGAGAGTGTTACCGAGTAGCCTTCTTGCTTGGCTTTTTTCATACCGATAACCGCAAGAATAATACCGACGATTTGCATCCCAGCAAAAGCCATAACAATACTGATAATTCCTAGGACATCTGTAGGTTGAACTTGTTGGCTTTGTGCATTATCGACGAGTTCTGGCTCTGATGCTGCATCTGGTGGCGTAAGTGGTGATTGTTGCTTGTTTTCTTCCATCATTGCTCCTGTTCTTACGCATTATATCTTATAGAAGACTGCATACACATAACTTTTACCTGCTGTTGTCATGCCTCATTCACTATGTTCAACACGGACACCTTACTTGAAGCAAGCTTCTGCGTGAGGTGACTTGGCGCCCGAACCTTTTTTGCTTCGCAAAAATATCAGGTTCTCGTCATGCTTTAATACCCCCTGGTGGTGTATACTCCAATGTATAAACGTATTGGAGTAATTCATGATTGCAGACATAAAGAAACGTGCAACTCACAGATCTAAGATTATTGAAGGGCAATTCAAAGCACTGGTAAAAGCAATCGAAAGCGAAGACTATTGTGTAGATATTCTTACTCAGTCACTGGCAATACAGAAATCTCTCCGCTCTCTTAACAAGCTGGTACTCGAGAATCACATGAAGACTCATGTAAAAGAAGGAATGAGTACCGGAAGTGATAAAGACAAAGAAAAGCTAATTACTGAAATGCTTGAACTCTACGAATTAACAAACGTGAGGAGTTAGTCATCAATGCAAAAGCATGACACAAAAATTCAATATGTCTGCCCGATGCATCCTGAAGTGGTAGAAGATACTCGTGGATCTTGTCCGATATGCCACATGGCTCTTGAAAAAAGTGAGGTTAATAATTCTCATGAGCATGAAGATCATGATAAACATACTGGCCATAATCCAAACATGTTTAAACAAAAGTTCTGGGTTTCCTTATTACTCACACTCCCTGTATTGTATTTTTCTGAAACAATCCAAGATTTACTGAGTTTTTCAGCACCA